>MDSY01038258.1_pt1 | contig 15156 bp, 14 predicted proteins | sample 811131 | NCBI WGS metagenome assembly MDSY01 (sample SAMN05326643, study PRJNA326480) | marine metagenome | isolation source: seawater | place: Atlantic Ocean: South West | collected 2010 | reverse complement strand
TTTCCCGAAGGAAAGATCGCAATTAAAAAAGTAAATCTTGATAAAATTTACCCCACAAGTGTTAGACTAATAGAAAAAGTTTTATTTATTAAACACGAGGGTATTCAATACGAAGAATTATATAAGTAAATAATTACATTACATTACATTACACATTAGGAAATAATACATTGACACATTAAAATATGTACCGATGTATTACTTTACAATTTATTTTTTATTGATGTACTAAGACATTAAATGTCTAGCGGCGGCAGCGGCCCTTCTTGAGACGCATACCCTTCTTGGCACAACGGCGGCGCTTGCGAGCGTACGCACGGGCACGCTTGGCAGACTTGGTCATCAAAAGACGCTTGCCCTTCTTGAGACCACGACGACCGAAACGGGTACCCATACGAGTCGACGACTTCTTGCGTAGAAGCTTGGGCGAGACGTAGACACGGTAGGTCTTGCCGTTCTTGGTGCGCTTGTAGTAAAGACCACCGTTGCAACCCTTGTAAACCTTGCGCTTCTTGCCACCGATCATGACACGAGCCTTCGACGAAACCTTGCGGACCTTGCGACCGGTCTTTGGCTTGCGGCCTCTGCACTTCTTCTTTTTACCGAAAAAAAGTTCTAGCATTCCCATTTTTTAATATTTAATATATAGAAAAGAAAAAAAATTTTTTTAAATTACAATTTTAATAAATTTAGAAATTATATTTTCTTTTACTTCCTTATCATTTAAAAAAGAAATAAGTTTTTCTTTATCGCACGGCATTTTAGTAAATACTTCTGGAACATCATACTCGAATTCTGTAAATATCTTTCGGGAAATTGCGTAATCAAAATTGTCGGATTTTTTATTGATTGTTTTGAGAACTTCTTCGATACATTTGTGTTTTCGGATGAGATTAAAAGATGTAACTGGTCCTATCTGCGGAATTGGTTCAGTATAATCACAGCCTGAAAGTATACAAAAATCAACGAATGAATCCATAGTCATTTCAAACTTAGACAATATCATATCGGCGTCTATCTCCGTGATATATCTAGATATACCCGTTTTAAGAATTTTTTTGCACCCAAATGTTGTGGCATCTGTATCATCGGTCACTGTATAATCGACGAGGCCGTTTTTCTGTAGAAAAGCACAGTATTTTTCAGCGTCTTCTGGCGCATTACAATAAGGTATTCCGGATATTTTAAGAAATTCTTTGCATTCTTCAACGTCTTTTTTCTTTATTACTATCAACTGAGACGTTAATTTTTCTATTTCATCCTTTATGAGTTTTTTTTCATCGTCTGTCTCTGGAACTTTTTCCCGCAATTGTTCAATACGAACGTACATCTTTTCTTTATTTGCCTGTCTCTTCACAAGTACAATTTTTTTCGCCTCAGGGGGAACACCGTCGAATACAAATATTGGAAGAATTCCGTTCATAAAGTAATACTTGATTCTGTTTGCTATGCCAATAATGTGCGAATTTGAAGTGCGCGAGGCATATTTAAATTTATATAGCAATATACTGCAATCAACAGCTATTTTAGAACCTTTATATAGACTAATTTCTTTTTCCGAAATAGCATCGGGTGCATACTTTTTGATAAGATTATTTAATCCCCTGATTCCCATTTGGATTTAGTTAATAATAGATTAAGTTTTTAAATTGGAATATTTTCTGTAAAATTAAACATCTCTTATAATTAGTTCCGAAGTAATACATTCCGTGTCTAAGTCTGTATCATCAGTGTCTCGTAAATCAAGAACTCTCTTAGGTGGTTTAGGAGGTTTATATTTTGGGTGGGTTTTAATGTCATTTTGGCGATAATATTCCACATCTTTCCAGAATTTTTCTAATATAGGTAAATTAGTATCTAACCATTCGTGGTCAATTTTTACTCTAACTATATTCATAATATCGGGCGGTTTATATTCTATAAAATCGGCAACTTCAAGATTACAAATAAACATATTTAATTGTACCTGTGGATAGTAATACGCTGGAATGTATCCAAACTTAATTAGTCTTTTATATGGACACTTGACTTCTATTAAAATAGGTTTACCTGTTCTATCCTTAGATATCGAGACACCATCTGGAGAACCAGCAAGCCAGTAATAGTCTTTATTGCTATGAACATCTTCGTGAGCCATAAGACCAAAATCAAAATTATCTTGTCCGGTAAGATTACAATACTTATCTATTGCCTCATCTTCATATTTCTGACCGTGTAGAGTAGCAACATTACCTACAAAAGGCTTTGGATCATATCCACACTTTTTAAAAAGAACTTCATGGGGTCTTTGATAAGGATTAATTCCTAGTACTGTACCTGCATCAGAACTTGTGAGTTTCCCTTCTCTTTGTTTGAACCATGCGTCAGACCGTTGTTCGTGCTGCGGTATAGACTTTAATTTATTTATCTTATCCATATATACATATATACATAAATTATAATCTATTACTTTAAATAATGTTCTTTAAATTATTTCAACTTTTTAACTGTAACACTTACAGCATTCTTCTTTCTTAATTTTTTAGGGTCGTCGACCTCCGTTTCTTTTGTTTTGTTTTTGTCGTACTTTTTAGTACAATAATCCCATAACTCCTTGGACCCTATTCTAAACTTTCTATCCGGTTTTGCTCGATACCAATAAACACAATCCTGTATACTATTGCTTTTTGACGTATTATCAAGAACAAGGCAATCATATCCCTCTGTACACGCATTTAGAACGTCTTGAAAAACGCTAAATTGAGGAAAAATACCGAAGAAATTCTTATAAAGTTTTTCCTGATTTTGAATAATATTTTCCCGTAGAATAAATACGTAGTCTATATTTGCCCGAAGATCAGGGGGCAAATCCATACAATATTGCATTGTTAACATAAATGTTATTCTCCAATGTCTTCCATTCATAAATATGCCGCGAATATTTGTATCTCTAATCATACGTTTGTCGTACATACAATCGTCTAACAACAAGAATACATCATTGTCTTTTTTTGTATCTTTTCCGTTTATCGTCTTTTTTTGTCGAGTAATTACTTGTTGTACAACTTCAGGTTTGTATTCAGAATGTATAAGTAAATCTGGAATAAAACTTGAATAAAAGGCGTTTCCGTCTTCTGTAGCAGATATAGCAACGCCGGCCTTGATTTTACGAAGATGATACAAAACATCGGCCACAAGTGTACTTTTCCCCGTTCCTCTCTTTCCTATAAAGACACATGTAGCCGGTCCTGAACCCGTTGTACGCCTTTCTTCAATTCTCTTTGGATTAAACTTTGCTAAGCTAATCGACATGTATATTTATAAAATTTATTTTATTATTCAATTTAGTCCCAGAAATTTTCTCTTAATAATGTATCACTTTCCAATGTCGCATATGAATAAAATACACTTGATAATAAACCTAATACAAACGAGATTAAAATTTTACTCGCTGTTCCAATATCTTGCTCTTCTGGGTCGATATAATTCATACCAGCAAATACTATACCCATTATAAGTAAAACTATTAGTATTATAGTCAAATCAACTGTGTAAAAGTCTAAAAATGTCATTTAATTTAATGTAATTGTAATATAATAATTATATTTATTCAACTTAAAAATAAAATAAATAGATATATCACAAGATATTATGGGCGTAACAGTTAAATTCAATGCTACTCTTAAGAATCTACTACTTATGAACTTTGGAGAAACGATTGTATTTGTCAAGTTTGGTACAGATTGGTGTATCCCATGCCAAGAACTTGATAAAATTCTTGTAAACTATCCAAATAGTATGTTATATCATGTAAACACTGATAATGATGAATTCGAAAATGTAATGGAAGACTATAATTTTGTAACGATCCCATTCACCATTATAAAATACAAAACAGACGCGCGGAATTTTAAGGGCGTTATCACGGCGGAGAAGATAACCCAATTGATTAACGATATGAAAAATTAAATTTATTAAAGGGGGGTGTATATCAAAAATTACAAAAAATTATCCGGTTTAAAAAATTAGTATATATCTAAACCAGATAGTTTACCATGGCGGAAAAATTCAAGAAGTACACTCAGATCGAGCACATTCTAGCAAGGCCCGGTATGTACTTAGGTGATATAAAATGTGTAAAATCTGAAACGTGGAAAATTGAAGATGAAAAATTGGTACATTCCATGTGTAATTACAACCCCGGGATATATAAACTTTTCGACGAGATTATAACTAACGCATCGGACGAAATACAGAGAAACCCCGATGTAAAATGTATAAAGGTGGAAATATCGCAGGAAAAAATCAGTGTGTTTAATGACTCTGGTATCCCAATTGAAATACATCCAGAATACAATATTTACATCCCAGAACTTATTTTTGGCAATTTGCTTACCTCAGCCAATTTTGACGACACACAGAAACGAACAACGGGCGGTCTTAACGGTCTAGGAGCAAAACTTGTAAATGTTTTCTCATCAGAATTCACAATTGAGACCTCTCATTCAGGTAAAAAATACACTCAGACATTTCGAAATAACATGTCTAAGAAAACTAAACCAGTAATCACCGACACAAAGAAAGATAATTATACTAAGATAACATTCAAGCCAGATTATGCCCGTTTTGGGATCTCAGAGTTGTCCCATGACACTATCTGTGTCTTAAATAAAAGAGTTTACGACATCTGCGCAATTACACCGAAGAGTGTAGCAGTTCATCTCAATGGGAAAAAATTGAATATCAAGGATTTTTCAGAATACATTTCAATGTACATTGGAGACAAAAAGACTGTACCAAGATTAGTATGTGAACAAAACCGGTGGCAAGTGGCATTTAGCCCATGTAACGAGTTCAAATGTGTATCTTTCGTGAATGGAATTTCCACGACAGACGGAGGAACACACGTAGAACACATTATGTTTCCACTGGTAAAGAAATTAACAGAAATCATTCAAGAAAAACACAAGAACATCACTATTAAACCAAATTACATCAGGGAAAATCTTTTCATTTTTATTAATTGTAAAATTGAAAACGCAGTATATTCATCCCAAACAAAGGAAAAGAACATTACCAAAGCATCAGACTTTGGTAGCAGGTTTAATTTGACTGACGACATAGTCAAAAGTGTTTTAAAGCTTGGTATTCTCGATAGTATACTTGCTCTTGCAGAGGCCAAGGAAAAGAAAAATATCTCAAAAACAGATGGAAAGAAAACTAACAGGGTAATCATTCCAAAATTGGACGACGCTAATAAAGCAGGAACAAAAGAATCTAAGATGTGTACTATTATCTTTACAGAGGGAGACTCGGCAAAGACTACAGCGATATCCGGACTTTCAGTTGTGGGCCGAGACTACTATGGAGCTTTTCCACTCAAGGGAAAGATACTTAATACACGAACAGCCACTTATTCGCAAATGGCAGGAAACGCCGAAATAAATAATATCAAGCAAATTCTAGGCCTTCAAACTGGTAAAAAATACAAATCTGTTTCGGACCTAAGATACGGCAGAGTTCTTATAATGACTGACGCCGATACAGACGGATTTCACATCAAAAGTCTTCTAGTAAACTTCATCAGTCATGGTTGGCCAGAACTTCTCAAAGAAGACTTCATAAGTTCTTTGGTGACACCCGTGATTAAGCTCACAAAAAGAAATCAAGTAATTCCTTTTTACAACCTCAATGACTACAAGGAATGGAGAAAGAATAATGACGCTTCTAATTTCAAGGTAAAATATTATAAGGGTCTTGGTACTAGCACTCAACAAGAAGCCAAGGAGTATTTTAGATCTATGAAAACGCTCGATTACAAAATAAGCGGTGACGCGGACTCAAAGTCTTTAGTTTTGGCTTTTACAAAGACAGAGGCCGATGCACGCAAAAAGTGGATCTTAGAAAGTATCAAATGTCCAAAAAGCATTGATTACAATGTTAAAAATGTTTCAGTAAAGGATCTTATTGATAAAGAACTTGTACTATTTTCAATCAGTGATAATATTCGAAGCATCCCGAGTCTTATTGATGGGATGAAGCCTTCGCAGAGAAAAATTATTTATGCCTGTATCAAAAGAAATCTATACTCGGAAATAAAGGTTTCTCAATTGTCTGGATACGTATCTGAAAAAACCAATTATCATCATGGTGAAAACAGTCTAATGGATACTATCGTTTCTCTTGCTCAAAATTTCGTGGGTTCTAATAATATAAATCTACTCGAACCAGTTGGACAGTTTGGAACTAGACTGTTGGGAGGCAAGGACGCTTCCAGTCCAAGGTATATCTTCACACATTTATCCAAAGAATTCAAAAAACTTTTCAATGAAGATGACAATGCCATATTGGATTATATAGAAGAAGACGGAGACACTATTGAACCGGCATTCTATGTTCCTACATTGCCTCTAATTCTTATCAATGGAGCATGTGGTATTGGAACAGGCTTCTCATGCGACGTACCGTGTTTCAACCCCGAAGATATTAAGAGAAGACTCATGGATCTAGTAATTGACGAGGATGCGGATATCCCAGAAATGACGCCATGGTACAAAGGTTTCTCTGGAACAGTTAAAAAGACAGACGTAAACAAATGGATTACCCAAGGTAATTACACCGTCAAGGGTAACGAAATAATTGTTACTGAACTCCCTATCGGAACTTGGACCGATGATTACAAAACATTTCTAGATAAACTAGAGACCGATGGCACCATTTTCAGTTATGCAAACGAGTCTACAGAAACAAATGTAAAATTCACCATTAAGTGTCCTTTAGAAAATGTAATCGAATGGACGCAAAATAACGAAATGCGAAAGAAACTGAAGCTTATTTCACATCTGTCCGCGAACAACATGTATGTATTCAATGAGAAAAGTGAAATAGTTAAAATGGAATCTCCTGAAGAAATAATCTTCCATTTCTGGAGAATCAGAAACGAGTATTACAATAAAAGGCAAACTTATATCTGCGATAAACTAAATAGCGAGCTTATTGTATTAAATGCTAAGACAAGATTTGTTAATGAGATAATTGAGGACAAGATAACTGTATTCAAACAGACACTAAGTTCAATTATATCTCAGTTACAAACAGGTGGATACCCAAAAATTTCAGATTCTTATGAATACCTCATTAGTATGAAAATTCATTCTTTTTCGAGCGACACAATCGAATCACTTACTGCAAAAAGAAACAAACTAAATGAAGAATACATTAAGTATAAAAATTATTCCCTAAGGAATTTTTGGGAAAATGATATAATGTAAGATTGTTTTTTTACTATTTTTTTAAAAAAAAAATATTTTATTATATTAAATTATTTAAGTATGAAAGCTATTATGTACGCAGTTGTTGTAGCCATCGTTTCGTGGATGGTATTCGGTAGCATGAACGAGCTAACGTCGGCCCATGCCGAAGATGGTTGCTGTGGCAGAGCCGAGTGTGGTGCCAGTCAGGTGACTAACCTTGTGTGGTGGGCCAATCTAATGATCGCTATTGTAGCCACTGTTGCTGCTCTATACGGTGCCGCCAAGATGACTCCCCAGGGTCGTATGCTCCCGACCATCCCCTTCCTCCCGGTAGTCTAAGATAACTGGCGCGTGATCGCTAGACAAAGGAATCCCCTCATTATTTTCGCCGATATATTTCAAACATTTACTGGAACCATGATTAATATTCTTAATGAAGAAATAATCAAGTCTCCAACCCTTATTTCTATTTCTTGATCTAGACATTCCATTTTCTTTTACCTGGCGAGGATCCCACCAAGTGTAAACGATGTCGCATTTCATCGCGTCTGTAAAATTGATACTCTTTAGTTCGTCTAAGAATTTAAGTTCATGTGAATATGTACCAGGTCCAGGTTCACACTTAGATTGATCAAAATGTGTCTCTTTTGCTACGTTGAGATCTCCACATAGAATTACCTTATTCGTAGTTTTATCTAGAAAATCATACAGACTCTTGTTAAATTTTATTTTGTTCTCGTAATTTGTTCCAGAGTTTGGGGCATATACGGTTATCAATGTGATGTCATTAAATTTCATAATTATAATGCGCCCCTCAGAGTCTTCATATCCAGGAATCTGTGTTTCAAAAGTAGGCGAAATATGTTCTTTATAAAATATACACGTCCCAGAATATCTATCCGATGCTCTTGCTCCTTCTAATTTAGATTCATTGAAATACGCAATGTATCCGGGAATATCTATTATAACAGACTTAGATACAGAACAGCGCGTTTCCTGTAGACAAATTATATCCGGATCGAGTTTAAGAAGTGAATGTATAGCGCTGCCCTCTAGGGGGTAAAGTTTATCATTTTTCTTAAGTTTACTTGAAATCAAATCGTTGAAAATACGAGAGCGTATACCATTAACATTCCAAGATACAATTTTCATATTAGACACAATTATACATTCAGTTGTATATTAGTATTAGTATTTTTCTGTAATTAATTTATTACTCTGTAAAAATAATGTTTTCTCACTGTCTTTATCTGTAAAAAGGAGTGGTCTCTGATCTTTTGGATTCCAAAGTTTAGTTATGAAATTGTACGCATCTTGCCATTTATCGCAGTCATGCGTAAAAATACATATGCAATGACAGTTAGTCTTAAGTATATCATTTATATCAGCAATACATTTCAATAAATTCATATACGCTGTTAACGGTATCTCATTGTCTTTAGCTGCTTCTAGATTTATACATAATTTGAAAATTTCTTTAGTGGAATGAACAAGTTTCCAAGTGTTTTTGAAATATTTTAGAAATTCATCAAATCCTTCTGGGTTATATCCATCATCGGATAATAAATCTACTGTAAACATTTCTAATTCCTTATTTAAAATTATCTTAACAGTCGGTCTATCGAGAATACATACCGAATTATTCATTTATTATACTATAATATATCGTATCATATTTTATATATTTTTGATGCGCAAAATTACGTTTTTTAACAGTTATTAAGATCTGTAGACTATATTATATTGTTATTGTATTACCGATGTCTACGGTATCAATTGAGAGTATCTGGAACGACATTGAAGAACTTACAAAAGAAAATGAGAAAGAAAATGAAAAAGAAACATGCGGCTGTCCTCATTTGAATTTACAAATCGACCATAAACAAGGCAATAAATTTTGTTTAGACTGTGGATGGGTTGTTTTGTCTAATATTTTTGAATACTGTGAATGGAACAGTTATACACAAGCAGACGGTTCAATGTCTAACGTCTCGCAAAGAGCTGATGCGTATGTAAGTGATAACCCTTACGATAAAGGCGGGACAATACCGGGGTTCGCAAATAAAAATTCATTGATGATGAGAATACATTATCAGCAGACTTTTAGTCACAAACAAAAAACATTCTGGAATATTTCGGAAAAGTTTCAAAATTACTGTACTCAGTTAAAAATTCACGTATGTGTATTACCCATTGCTAAAGATATGTGGCACGTCTGCATGGAATCAGGGAAACTGACGAGGGCTTCTGTAAGAAACGGCCTCATTGCATCGTGTCTTTATTACGCTTGTATTTATAAAAATCTTCCGACAGATAGACAATCTATAATAGACTTAGTAGAGGGTACTCAAAAGGGGTTTTTAAAAGGTGAAAAAATATTTCACGAAATCATGGAAAATAATAATAGGTATAAGTATCTCGGAAAGGAAAAAATAAATATAATCGAAAACGATTCATTTATTAAATACATCAGTAAATTAGATTTACCTTTTAAGGCGGCCGAAATATGTAATAAGTATTACACTCTGTACATAGATAAATTAGATTCAGTGACCCCTAAATCGGCTACCGCTGGAATCCTATTCTACGTGGTTAAAAAAGATTTGCAAATGAAAGCCCCTAGTAAATCAACGGTATCCAGAGAAACGGGAGTTTGTATTCCTACAATAAATAAAGTGTTGACAATTTTAGAAAACGTTTAAAAAAATAATAGATACAATAGTGTATAAAGTATAAAGTATAAAGTGTAATGTTATCGTTGTTTACTTTGTGTAATTCCTTTGTTCCTTCGGGGCGATTTTTTTATTTTAAACCCGAATTTCCTAAAAGAAGTGTTTATGTGAATCTAGAAGATACTTCATTGATTGATTCTCTTGAAGAATTTAGCGGAAACTCGGAACTTAAATTACTTACTCATTTGAATGCTGAAGGATGGGCAAATTCTTGGCTCCTACATATCGCACGGGAAAATACGCCCTTTTTTCCGGAGAATTATTATCGTGATTATTTAAATATGCTTAGCGTGGCATCGAGTTATACATCAAAGGAGTATTTTTATCTTGGGTTCTATCCAGATGGACTGCGTAATAATAATGGACCAAAGTACATCGGAGCGTTTAAATTGCTACATAATAAAAGAATATTTGAAACTATTATGCTTATGGAAAGCCCGTATTACATAGACGAGTCGTATCTTATAAATTTTAAGTACATTCTTAAGAACATGACCGATTCATCTCATGTATTTTTTAAATTTGATAAGCTTAAAAGGCCCGAACAGATGCGGTACTATCTTGAATGGGCGCACATGTAATTCATTTCATTTTAAAATGTTTAAATATATAATAATGAAGATAGAATTGGATCTTTATGAGCGTTATAGTTCTCGTAAAGATGGCCTCAACCTTATAGCAAATGAATACTTTTATGTTTATTTAAGGATATTATTGGCTTGTGATGTGATACACGATTTTTTAGAGCCTCGCGGCGTCGTCGGTCTGGGCCACTGGACAAGGGAGCTCGGCGGGGGGAGTGCCTTCGAAGCTTATAAAAACCGTTTTCTAAGCGATAATGTTAAAAGAGTAATAGCAGATTGCGTCTCTGTAAACGCGCCTTTAGTAGAGGCAGTTAAGCTTATAGAACAACGGTCAGGTCAGAACGGACAAGGGATGTACTCGCGGGAACAAAGAATCGTGAATTTATTCAATTCGGAAAAAAAGGCAAAAGACACCGCAGATGTTATTCATAAGATTTTAGGATTAACAATGACCAATCTACAGGATGCCATGCTTAGAAATAACCCATGTAATGATTTTAACGTTCTGGATCTAATAAGAACTTTAGACGTTGTTAAATCACCTGGAAAAAACCACGCGAGAGATACGAAATATAATATAACTATAGACACAACAAGCGACAAAACCAACTTAACGCCCTTTTTTTCTGAAATAATGAACCGTGCATATCGCAAAGGACGTTCTTGCCCTAAGCCATCAAATGAAATTAATATTATAAATAGTTATGCCTCGCAATATGATTCGGCTACCGGCGACGCATTGACTAAATTATTTACCGACCAGGGTCTATCAAGAGACCTAAACCCGGGTAACTTTAGTGATCTAGAATTTGTTATAAAATGCGGAGTCCTGCCCGTGTTTAATGGTGTGTTAAAAAAGGGAAATGATAAAGTAAAGTTGCATATAAACAGTTATTTTACAAAAACGTTTAGAAATCCCATGACAAGAAAGACAGAAACTGCAGACAGTGTTAACGGTATTACCGAAGATATGTTAAAATCCCATACAACCGGGACGGTCGCCGACGAACTTTTAGACTTAACAGTTTTTAAAACTATGGGAGATTTTTTACAGATAATGACGCATTTACATCTGTCGAATAAATATCCGGGCGATATCAATGTATTTGTAACCTTTGACATCTTATGCGCAAAAATAGCAGGGATTTTAGATAAGAATGTATTTTATGAGAAAAAATTTACATCAGATATGTCAAACTCCTATAAAATTTCTGGATTGTATACATTTTTAAATGAAACAGCAATAAAAGAAAGAGAAGTGGCGGAGGCGCTTGTTCTGTTGCGAAACGAAATGTCGCAAAATGCTCAAGGGTTAGATATGCTGCTCAAGGCTGCCGGCGCATTGCAAACGGATGTTGTCGAAGAGCCGTGGTTGCCGCCCATGTACACCATAAAAAATACGCAGCGCAAAAGATCCCGTTATAATTTCGGAAAAAAACAAAAATCTATTAAAAATGTATCAAATAAGGCTCTTATGACTAAACTGAAGAGCGTAGGTATTAAAATTACTAGGAAGCGAGGAAAGCACCGAGTATACCTTTCACGGTCAGAATTGATTAAAAGAGCGACTGCCTTCAAAAATTTACAACTGCGTGCTAAGAAACTTAAAGTTCGTATTATGTATAAGAACAGGAAGGGTAAATATATTTACAAAACAGCAAAAAGACTCATGAATGACCTCAAAAGGAAAAAGTCCGTTAAGAAATCTAATAAAAAACCTGTTAAGAAATCTAATAAAAAACCTAATAAAAAACCTGTTAAGAAACAGATGAAACAAAGATTTGGATGAGGTATGCCCGCGCCAAACCCCGAGGAAGAAAACAGAATGTTCTTCGGATGAGGCATGGGCAAACCCGCGAGAAAGTAAAAAAGTAAATGCTTAGATTCGATATGAAGAAAATTGATTAAATTGCTTTCAATTTTTTGAGAAAAGAGTCTTAATTTAAAATGTTTTATTACTATAAATATGCAAAACGAAACAGTAGGCCAAGAAAGCGATGCCGTCCCGATACTGAGAGAGACGCCACCCAAACTTTTCCCCACGCTCAGTGGACCAGTTCTTTTATTTACCGTTCTATTAACAATATCTGTTCTTATCATGTTACCAACTGCGAGCGCGTTGTATTACAGTAAGTGCTTAAACGTCAGTCTCTTGATGGGCTTTGGTATATTATTTTCTTCCGTAATAATGAGCTTATTTTCCTTGATACTGCCTGATACTGTTAAGGGTACAGTGACCTCAACTACGGGCTTCGCCTGGGGTATTATAACCATTTACTCCGTGATTACGATGTTTATGGGAGGTTGTAATTTCAAGTAAAAAAAATATTTACATATTATAAATAATGTATCATCTCGAAAATAATATGTTGATAGGTGCGATGGTCTTCTACGCCATTTTGACCTACTTCATCGGCCCCTTTATCGCTATGCCGTTTATTCTAGATGAGACAACTAGTGTAGCCGCCGGATTTTCAATCGGGTTTGTTATTTCCATGATTTTGTGGTATACTTTTGGAAGTTCATTGATGGACTAATTAACTAATAATTATCGTCGCAAATTAAACAATATATAAATTGAGACGATAAAATATTTAAAATAAATATATAACTGTAAATAAATATATAACTATTTATAATAATGAGTGATTGTTTACAGTATTATTACGACAATCCAGATGACACGGAAAAATACAAATTATCGTGCGATTATAAACATTTTCCAGAATTAAATGATCCTGATGTCTACACACATTCAAAGTTGTTGAATTTTATCAGGACCAATTACTCTTCAGAAGCGTTTCCAGAAGATTCTCCATTTGAGTTCAGCGAAAATTACTTAAATTTATCCAATGATGAAATCTGTAAATCATCTGATATGTCTTTAGGACCTCAACAAAAATTTATGGGACAACTTCTGGGACCAAATTCCGAATTTAACAATACTCTTATCTTCCACGGTCTTGGTTCAGGTAAATCTTGTACAAGTATTGTTATCGCAGAAGCTCTTAAAAATGCTACTAATGAGAGAGTTGTTTTCGCCGTACCAGCTCCTTTGGTTGATCAATACTATGAAGAAATTTCAGGGGAGTTAAGAAATGGGAAATTCTTCTCTTGTCCCTCGTTTTGTCTGGTTAAAAATGGCGGCAAAACAGACAGAGACTTCTACGTTTCGCAGCAGAACAATGCTATGCTCCTCGCAAAAATGAGGAGTCTTCGACGAGAAGAAGAGAAACTTGCCGAAATTGAAGAAACAGGGACATCGTCCGAAGAAAAAAGATTTAGAGATCAGCAGAACAAAGTTAATATTGAAAGGAAAAAATACAGCGAATATCAAAAAAAATTAAGAGATACAATCAGAAGAACTTTTGATATAGTGTCTCATCAAACTTTTATACAGAGTATATACCGCACCGACAAAAAAACTGGTAACATGGCTCGAGGAGAAAGACTAAAAGAAGATTCTGCACTTTTTAGAGAAAATGGTCTTCTAATCATCGACGAGATTCAAAGACTTGTTTCTGCAGATGGTACATTCTATAAAAAGTTATACAATTGTATTAAGTATTACTTTCATCCAAAATTAAAATTGGCTGTTATGTCTGCTACACCAGTTTATGACAACCCTTACGAACTTGCTCTTACGATAAATCTACTGCGTCCACGAATACCCTTTCCTACAAACGCATTAGACTTTTATAAAAATTTTATAGGAGAGCGCAGAGGCGACGATTGTGTTCAATTAGAAGATAAATTCGGATATCTTTCTGAAAACTCGTGTATTATTAATAAAGACCTTATGAGTTATATATGTTCGGGTTACATCTCGTACTTCAAAGGGGGTAATCCAAATGCTTATCCTTATAAAAGAATTATTACAATGGAACATGCCTTTTCTCAACATCATAAACATGAATATATGGAAGCGCTAAAATCTGATGTATCAAAAGATAAGAATTTTGAAAATGGTCAGAATCAGGCGAGCCCATATGAAAATTTACTACTCGGGAATATAACCACAGATTCGGAAGAAATTGTATCGGGGATGTATGTAACTACACAGCAATATTGTAACATTGCTTTCCCTAAACATGGTACAGAAATAAATAAAACAGCCGAAGACAAAAAGAAATCGTTGTCGCTTTTTAAAGACGCAATAAAAGCGCAAAATTTTACTTCTATCCCTGATATAATAGAATATGTCAAACAGTTTTCCACTAAATTTGCTCGTATAATAGAACTGACTTTAAACACGTCTGGGCCTGTTTTTATATTCTCAAATTGGCTAACTTATGGGGTTGAACCATTAAGTATAATTCTAGAAGCTTGCGGATTAGGAAAATTTGGTTCCGATAAAACAGATAAATTAAAGTATTTCATTTGGAGTTCAGAAACAAAATCGAAAGACAAGGACGGAGTTCTTATTAATCGGGCAAGAAATACTTTTAATTCTTTACAAAATGCCGATGGAAGTCGTTTGAAGGTGATATTAGGCACCCGATCCGTCATGGAAGGCGTCTCTTTTAAAAATGTAAAACAGGTACATATCACTGATCCTTGGTGGAACGAATCTAGAATTGAACAGATTCTAGCGCGGGCTTCTCGTTA
>MDSY01102398.1_pt1 | contig 15157 bp, 9 predicted proteins | sample 811131 | NCBI WGS metagenome assembly MDSY01 (sample SAMN05326643, study PRJNA326480) | marine metagenome | isolation source: seawater | place: Atlantic Ocean: South West | collected 2010 | reverse complement strand
TATTTATATTTACCCATATCCATAATTTTGCAAACTGGAGGTTTTGCATTAGGAGCAATTTCAATTAGATCTAAACCTTCATCACGAGCTCTATTTATTGCATCATTTAAATTTAAAATACCTAAGTTATCTCCATCACTTCCTATAACTTGAACCTCGGCAGATGTTATTCTACTATTTGATCTTGGACCTTTAGGTTTAGAACGTCTTTGAAAATAATTTTTTTTGAAATCTGCCACTTAAATTGAAGGTGCTTTATTTAAAGCTGAATATGTTTCTAAGAATTTTTTAATTTCCATATTTTCTTGTTTATTTGAATCCAACTTTCTAATAGTTACAGAGTTGGAGTCAACTTCTTTTTTTCCACAGATAAGTAATAATGGCACTTTTGATAATGAATGATCTCTAATTTTGTAATTTAAATTGTGATTTTTAAGATCAACTTCACTTGATAAACCTTGATCATTTAACTTTTGATTAATTTTTTTTGCATAATCATCAAAATCAGAAGATATTGGAATTACAACTGCTTGCAGAGGTGTAATCCAAAAAGGAAGTTTGCCTGCATAGTTTTCTATTAAAATTCCAATAAATCTCTCTAATGATCCAAACAAAGCTCTGTGAAGCATTACCGGAACTTTTTTAGTTCCATCTTTATCGACAAAGGATGCATCTAATCGTCCTGGTAAATTAAGATCTACTTGCAAAGTTCCACACTGCCAATCTCTACCAATCGCATCTCTCAAAACGAATTCAATTTTTGGACCATAAAATGCCCCTTCACCTTTATTAACTTTGTACTCCAGTTTAGATGCTTTAACAGCTTCTAGCAAAGCTTTTTCTGCTTTATCCCAAACTTTGTCATCACCAACTCTTAAATCTGGTCTGTCTGAGTATTTTAATATTACATTTTCAAAACCAAGTTCTTTATAAATATCTAAAATTAGATTTGTAACAATCAGGCATTCCTTAGTAATCTGATCTTCGGTACAAAAAATATGTGCATCATCTTGAGTAAAGGCCCTGACTCTTAATAGTCCATGTAAAGCTCCAGAAGGTTCATATCTATGCACTTTTCCAAATTCTGAAATTCTTAATGGAAGATCTCTATAACTTTTTAAGCCTTGATTGAATACTTGGACATGGCCAGGGCAATTCATTGGTTTTATTGCAAATATTTTTTCATCAGGGGTTTTAGATGTATACATGTGTTCTCCATACTTTTCCCAGTGACCTGATTTTTCCCAGAGAGCTCTATCTAAAATTTCTGGAGTATTAACTTCTTTGTAGCCTGCCTTCTCTTGTCTATTTCTCATATATGCGATTAGCTTTTGAAATAGTTTCCAGCCTTTTTCATGCCAAAAAACTGACCCAGGACTTTCTTCTCTAAAATGAAATAAGTCCATCTCTTTTCCTAGTTTCCTGTGGTCTCTTTTTTCAGCTTCTTCTATTCTTTTTAAATATTCATCTAAGTCTTTTTGAGATGCCCAACTAGTTCCATAAATTCTTTGTAACATTTCATTATTTGAGTCGCCCCTCCAGTATGCTCCTGATACTTTCATTAATTTAAAATACTTACCAATTTTTCCTGTTGAAGATAAATGTGGTCCTCTACATAAATCATGCCATTCACCATGAAAATAAATAGAAACATCTTCTCCTTGTGGAATACTCTCAATAATTTCAGCTTTATAAATTTCTCCCTTACCTTTAAAATGTGATATTGCTTTATCTCTTTTCCAAATTTCTCTTGTAGTTGGAACATCCCTATCTACAATTTCTTTCATCTTGGTTTCAATTTTATTTAAATCTTCTTCTGTAAAAGGTTCTTTTCTAGAAAAGTCATAATAAAACCCATTTTCAATAACTGGACCAATAGTTACTTGAGTGCCAGGAAAAAGTTCTTGCACTGCCATTGCAGTTATATGAGCTGTATCATGGCGAATTGTATGTAAACCCTCTTTATCTTTAGATGTATAAATTTTAATCGAACAATCTTTATCTATAACATAGCTTAAGTCTTTAAGTTCATTATCAACACTAATTACTGTAGCTTGCTTTGATAAAGATTTACTAATTTTTTCTGCAACCTCTAGTCCTGTTATCTCATTTTGGAAATTAATATTTTTTCCATCTGGCAGTGTAATTAATGGCATTTAATTTATTAACTTTTTATACTCTGAATATGTAGAAAAACACATTTTTTCAACATTAAATTTTTTAATAACATTTTTTCTACCCTCAATACCAATAGATTTCAATCTTGTTTCATCTAAATTTAAAACCTCTATTAACTTTTTACTTAAAGATTTGGAGTTTCCAGCCTCAAATAAAAAACCAGTTATATTATTATGCACTGTTTCATTAGATCCTCCAATATTACTTGCTATAATTGGTTTTTCCATGGATTGAGCTTCAACTGAAACTCTACCAAATGCCTCTGGTTCTAATGATGCTGAAACTACTAAATCAGAAATTTTATAGGCTAATGGCATATTTGTATTATGTTCTATAAATTGTAACTGTCCTGTTAATCTATATTGTTCAGCTAGTCTTTTAATCTTCTTGGAATATATGTCTCTACCTTGATCACTGCCCAATATAATGGCATAAAAAGATTGATATCCTAATTCTTTGTTAACAAGGTTAAGTGCTTCAATAAATATTTCCTGCCCTTTCCAGGCTGTCAATCTTCCTGGCATTAAAATTATTTTTTTTTCTCTCGTCAATTTCCATTTTAAAAGTAATTCACTTTCTTCAGCTTCTATCACTGTTGATGGTTCAAAATAATCGACATTAATTCCTCTGAAAATTACTAGAAATTTTTTTTTTTTTTCAAGATATTTGGCATAATTGTGATTTATATGCGAAAAAATAAAGTTAGATCCAGCAATTATTAAATCTGACCTAACCATTATTGAATTATAAAATTTTTTAATTGGGTTCTTAAAATTATAAGTACCATGAAAAGTAGTAACAAATTTTCTTCTAGTAATTCTTGCTGCTATTAAACAAGACCAGGCTGGAGCACGGCTTCTGGCATGAACAATCGAAATATCGTTAAACAAAATAATAAAAACTAAAATTATTGAATTAAAAAACATTAAAAATGGATTCTTACTATGCACAGGAAGTCTTATTAGTTTTACTTTTTTCTTATCAATAAACTTTATTAACTCTCCTCCACTAGTAACTATAAAAGAAGAACAATTGTTTTCAGGCAAGTAATGAGCTAAATCATAACAGCCAGTTTCTGCACCACCATAACCTAAACGTGGAATTACCTGCAAAACTTTTAATTGTGAAGACATTTTGATAGGACTATATATTAAGAATTAGCTCTAATAAACTTATATGAATAAATTTAAGTATCTAAAGATATCAAAAACTAAAAAGATTAGATATTTAAGCAATTATTATAAGAAAAACCTTTATGTAGTTTTTCTTCATGGATTTATGTCTGATATCAAAGGTGAAAAGCCTAAGACTCTTTTTAAGTATGCAAAAAAAAATAGACTAGGATTTCTTGCTTTAGAATATTCTGGTCATGGGAAATCATCAGGCAAATTCACAGATGGAAATATTAGTAGATGGTCTAAAGAAGTTAAAGTAGTTATTTCAAAGATTGTAAAAAAAAATGATTTTATTTTAGTTGGTTCAAGTATGGGCTCCTGGTTGTCTATTAATCAATTTGAATATTTTAAAAACCAGATTAAAGGATTTTTAGGTATTGGTTCTGCACCCGAATTTTTACAAAATTTAATGTGGAAAAAGTTTACAAAAAAAATGAAAAAGGAAATCATAAAAAAAGGAATCTATAATTTAAAACATGGCAACTATGAATATCCAATAACCTATCAATTAATAAAAGATGGTAGAAAAAATAAAGTTTTAAATAAAACTATCAACTCTATTATAAATGTTACCATGATTCATGGTAGTAAGGATGAGGTTGTTCCCACAAGTTATTCAAAAAAAGTTTTAAAAATATTCAATAAAGCAGAAAAAAAAATGATAATAATTAATAATGGGGATCACAGTCTTTCAAGTAAATTCAGTCTAAAGAAAATAACTTTAGAATTAAATAAAATTATCTCTAATATAATTTAACCCCTCAACATACGTGGGGTATTTTAAATTACACCCAAAAAAAAATTTTATTTTTTTATTACTAACTTTTTTTGAATCTTTATAAAAATTTTTTAACATCTCACTTTCTATTTCATCAATTTTGCTTTTTTCAACGTATTGAATATTTAATAATTTAGCACCATACTTAATTACCTCTTTTGAAGATGAAGGTTTATCATCAGATAGATTATATATTTCTCCCGATTTGAAATTAAGCAAAGACTCAAAAAGTATATTGCCTATATCTTCAACATGAATTCTTGAAAAGAAATGATCTTTTTTATCTATTAGTTTAGCAGTTCCAAGTTTTAGTCTAGTCAAAATATTATTTTCATTGGAATAAATTCCTGCCAGTCTAAATATTTGAATTGGTAAATTCTTATTTGTTTTCAATGAAAACCAGGAATTTTCAGCATTTAATCTTGCAATTCCATTAATTGATGTTGGTTTTGTCTTGCTGCTTTCATCCACCCACTTACCTTTGTGATCTCCATATACACTAGTAGCAGATAAATAAGTTATCCATTTGACTCTTGAGCTTTCAATAAATTTAGAAAAATTTTTAACAACTAAATCTTTTCCATCTATTGGTGGAATTGAAACCAAAATATGATCTGAATCTTTTAATCTTAAAATAAGGTTTTTATCATATTCTTCATTATTTAGTAAATAATTTTGATAATTTATTCCTTTAAAATTAACTTTAGAGGTTTTTTGTCTGGAAGTAATAGTTAGGTTAACATTAAAATTTTCTGTCTTAAGTTTGTTAACAAAGGTTTTTGCTACTTGACCAAATCCAAAACAAAACAAATTTATATCTTTCACTTTAGCTAACTTCTTTTATATTTGTCTTAAAACTTATAGGATTTTTTAATTTATCAATCATTTCTTTTGGGCAAACTTGAATAAAATTTGCAATCTCTTTATCAAAATTTTTAATTATGTTTTTTGATAAGTTGGAATTTGTCTCTAAAAGGTGTTCTTCAACTAGGTCTTTTAAATAATGCACCCAATAATTTGTCTCTGGAGATTGCCAAATTATAGTTTCTGGATTTGCTTTCTTTTCAAATTCCCTATCTGGATCATAAATAAATGCCATTCCACCGGTCATGCCAGCACCAAAATTATCACCAACTTCTCCAAGTATAACAACAGCTCCACCAGTCATGTACTCGCATGCGTTTGAATCACAGCCCTCTATAACAGCTATAGCTCCAGAATTTCTTACTGCAAATCTTTCACCTGCTTGCCCAGCTGCAAAAAGTTTTCCTGATGTTGCTCCATATAATACGGTATTACCAATAATTGTATTTTCATTGGATATTAAGTTGCTTTCATCAGACAACTTAATTACCAGTGTGCCTCCTGAAAGACCTTTTCCAACATAATCATTTGCATCACCTTGAAGAACAAGTTTTAAACCCTTTATTGCAAAAGCCCCAAAAGATTGACCAGCCGATCCTTTGAACTTAAGTGTTAAGAAATCTGGTTTTAATTTGTTGTTACCATATTTTTTATATAAATAATGAGATATTCTCGTTCCAACAGTCCTATGTGTATTCTTTATTTCAAATTCTTTATTAATTGTTTTTTCTTTTTCTAGTTCATCATCAATTTTGGGTATAATTTCTTGATCTAAGGTATCAGGTACAATATTTATCTGTTGTTTCTCACAGTATCTTAGATTTTCACCCGGGTCTGCTTGAACAAAGAGTGGGTTTAAATCTAAATCATCTAAATTTGCTGAAGCTTTACTTACTTGTCTTAATAAATCAGTTCTACCAATTATTTCATTCAAAGTCTTAAAGCCTAATTGAGCTAAAATTTCTCTCACTTCTTTAGCAATAAAGGTGAATAAATTTACTACCTTATCTGGAGTACCAGTAAATTTTTTTCTTAGCTCTTCATCTTGGGTACAAACCCCTACTGGACAAGTGTTAGAATGACATTGTCTCACCATTATACAGCCCATTGCCACAAGAGCTGTAGTTGCTATCCCATACTCTTCAGCCCCCATCATTGCAGCTATAACTACGTCTCTACCCGTTTTAATTCCACCATCAGTTCTCAGTGTTATTTTGTGTCGTAAATTGTTAAGAGTTAAAACTTGATTGGCCTCTGTTAAACCCATTTCCCATGGAATACCAACATATTTAACACTTGTTTGTGGGGTAGCTCCTGTTCCACCGTTATGACCAGATATTAAAATTATATCTGCCTTTGCTTTTGCTACACCTGCAGCAATAGTTCCAATCCCTGATGATGCAACTAATTTAACTCCGACTCTAGCTTTTGGATTAATTTGTTTAAGGTCATAAATCAACTGTGCCAAATCTTCAATAGAATATATATCATGATGAGGTGGAGGTGATATCAATGTTACTCCTGGTGTGGAATGTCTTAATTTCGCAATTTCATTTGTAACTTTAAATCCAGGTAATTGTCCACCTTCACCAGGTTTAGCGCCCTGCGCAATCTTAATTTCGATTTCATTACAATTATTTAAATAATTAATAGTTACACCAAATCTTGCTGATGCAATTTGTTTTACTCTAGAGTTGGCACTATCTCCATTATCCATTTCAACAAACCTTTTTTCATCTTCGCCACCTTCTCCACTACAGGAGGCTCCCTTAATTCTATTCATGCCTATTGCCAATGTTTCATGAGCTTCTTTCGATAAAGCACCATGAGACATACTTCCACTTCCAAATCTTTTTAAAATATCTTTAATTGGTTCTACCTCAGAAATATCTATTGATGGATTTAAGTTTCTTTCTCTAAATCCAATTAAATCCCTTAAGTGTATTGGTGGCAAATTATAAATTCCTTCAGCATACTTTTTGTATCCCTCAAAAGAGTTAGATCCAACTGAGCTTTGTAATAAATGCATTAATTTCCCTTGATACTGGTGAGTTTCTCCATTTTTTCTGTATCTATAGAGACCTCCAATAGGCAAAACTGATTTATTATCTTCAAACGCTTGTTTGTGAATAGTTCTTAATTTTTTTTCTATTCCATTCAGTCCTATGCCAGAAATTTTAGATAAAACTCCAGGGAAATATTCTGATGCTATAGTTCTACTTAATCCAACTGTTTCAAAATTACATCCACCTCTATACGAACTTAAAACTGATATTCCCATTTTAGACATTATTTTCAATAAACCATAATTTACTGATTGAATAAATCTATATATACATTCATCATAACCAAATTTACCAAATAATTTTTTTTCAAACCTTTGATATAAACTATCTAATGCTAAGTAGGGATTTACTGTTGTGGCACCAACACCAATCAAAGTTGCAAAAGAATGTGTATCTAATGCTTCAGCTGTTTGAGCATTGATAGAAGCATAACCTCTCAATTTATTTTTGATAAGATGAGTATTGATTGCTCCAACACTTAAAAGCATTGGTATTGCTAATTTTTGATCTGAAACACCTTTATCACTTAAGACTAGTTGTGTAATACCTCGTCTAACTGAAATTTCAGCCTCATATTGAATTCTTTTAATCGCTTGTTCAAGATTATCTTTTTTTTCAAAAGTACAATCTATCGTAATAGAATTTTTTCCAAAAAAATTAATAAATTTCTCTAGCTGTGAGTTTGATAAAATAGGACTGTTTAAAACATATATATTATCTTTTGTTAAATTACTGAAATCTAAAATATTTCCAAGGTTTCCAAACCTAGTTTTTAGGCTCATAACCTTATTTTCTCTTAAAGAATCAATCGGAGGGTTTGTCACTTGGCTGAAGTTTTGTCTAAAAAAATGATATAAAGGCCTATATTTATCAGATAATACTGCAAGTGGAGTGTCGTCACCCATTGAGCCGATTGCTTCTTTTGCATCTTCAGCCATTGGATGTAAAATAAGTTCCAAATCTTCTAAGCTATATCCAAATGAGTGTTGTCTTTTTCTTAGCTCTTCTCCAGAAAAAATAGGTTTTTCATTTTTGATTGTAAGCTTTTTATCTAACTCAACAATCTGATTATTAAAATGCTTATATTCTTTTGCTAAAAAGTTTTTAATTTGATTATTGGTAAATACTTTACCTTTTTCTATTCTTACACCAATTATTTCGCCAGGGCCTAATCTTCCTTTTGTTATTATTCTTTTTTCATCTAATTCTATCATCCCAGTTTCTGATCCAGCACAAAGAATTTTATCTTTAGTAATTGTGTATCTCATTGGGCGTAGGCCATTTCTGTCTGTTGCAGCTATTACCCATTCATTGTCTGTACCAGCAATTGCTGCTGGTCCATCCCATGGTTCCATTGTGCTATTCAAGAAATTAAATAATTGTTGATGATCTTTGGAAAGTGTTTTACTCTTTTTGGACCAGGCATCAGGAATTAACATTAACTTAGCTAGTGGTGCTGGTTGACCTGAAATATTTAATAATTCAAAAACACTGTCTAATGATGCAGAGTCTGACGATCCTGCAGGTATAACAGGTTTTAAGTTTTCCATGTTTTCAAACAATGGACTATTCATTTCTTGCTCATGGACTTTCATCCAATTATAATTTCCTTTTAATGTATTTATTTCTCCATTATGTGCTATTGCTCTAAAAGGCTGAGCAAGATCCCAACTTGGGGCTGTATTTGTGGAAAACCTTTGGTGAAATATTGCATAACGTGACACAAACCTTTCATCATTTAAATCAGTATAAAAGTCTGAAATTGACTCTGCTAGGAACATTCCCTTATAAATAATAGATTTAGAGCTTAATGTGCAAATATAAAAACCTTCTAGTGAATTTTTAGTAGACTCTTTTTCTATTTTTCTTCTAGACTCATAAAGTTTTCGCTCAAGTTCTTTGCCTTTTAAATTTTTATCATTATTTTTGAACAATACTTGAGTAATTTCTGGCCTTGTGAAATTTGCTTTATCTCCTAAAACTTTTGTATTTACTGGAACTTGCCTCCAACCATATATACTAAAATTACTTTTAGTAAGCTCACTTTCAACTAATGTTCTTGCATTTTCTTGAGCCTCATAATTGTTTCTAGGTAAAAAAATCATTCCTACACAAATTTCTGTGCCATCATGTTTGTGACCTGTAATTTCTATTTTTTCAGCAAAAAAATCAGACGGAATTTCCAAATGAATTCCCGCTCCATCTCCTGTTTTACCATCTGCATCGACAGCTCCCCTATGAAAAACAGCCTTTAAAGCATTAATCCCATATTCAACCACTTTCCTTGATTTTTTACCCTCTGTAGATGCAATTAAGCCTACTCCACAAGCATCATGTTCCATACTTTTAGAATAGACATGGTTGTCTTCTAAAATTTTACGATTTTTTAAATAATTTTTCATTAAGCAACTTTTGCTGAATTAGCTTCTTTGTTTTCTAAAAATGACCTAATTGACTCAGCAACATCTCTTCCATCTCTTATAGCCCAGACTACTAATGAGGCTCCCCTAACTATGTCACCAGCAGCAAATACTCCTGGTAAATTACTTTCCATTGTATCAAAGTCTACTTTTAAGGTGCCCCACTTTGTTACTTGCAAATTATCTGTGTCAAACAATTTTGGCAAGTTTTCAGGATCAAATCCTAGTGCTTTTATAACTATGTCTGCTTTAATATTAAATTCTGAATTTTCTTGTACCTCTGGTTTTCTTCTACCACTTTCATCTGGGTCACCTAATTTTATTTTGTCTACAATTAGACTTTCAACTTTATTTTTTCCTAAAAACTTTTTTGGGCTAGATAGCCAAACAAATTCGACACCTTCTTCTTCAGCATTTCTAACTTCTCGAGCTGACCCGGGCATATTTTCTTTATCTCTTCTATATAAACATTTGACAGATTTTGCATTTTGTCTTACTGAAGTTCTGACACAATCCATTGCTGTATCACCTCCACCTATTACGACAATATCTTTTCCTTCTGCGTTCAGAGTTCCATTGTCAAATAACTTCACTTCATCTCCTAATCCTTTTTTATTAGAAGCTGTTAAAAATTCCATTGCTGGAAAAATATTTGCTAAATCTTTACCTGGTAAATCTATCTCTCTAGCCTTATAAACTCCTGTTGAAATTAAAATTGCATCATGTTTTTCTCTCAGCTGATCTAGTGTAGCATCTTTTCCCACTTCAAAATTTTGAATAAATTTTATTCCACTTTCTTCTAATAATTTTGTTCTTCTCTCTACTACAAATTTTTCCAATTTAAAATTTGGAATTCCATAAATTAACAATCCACCTGACCTATCATAACGATCATATATTGTGATTTGATATCCTGACTTACGTAATTGTTCAGCTGCAGCTAAACCTGCTGGTCCAGCACCTATAATCCCTACACTCTGACTTTTTTCTTTTTTATTTTTTATTGGTTTTACCCAGCCCTCTTTCCAGGCTGTGTCTGTTATATATTTTTCAACCGACCCTATTGTTACTGTTCCATGACCAGATTGCTCAATAACACAGTTACCTTCACACAATCTATCTTGTGGACATATTCTTCCACATACCTCAGGCATATTGTTTGTACTTTGAGCCAACTCATAAGCTTCTTTTAATCTTCCTTCAGCCGTTAATTTTAACCAGTCAGGGATATTATTACTAAGAGGGCAATGGACTTGGCAAAATGGAACACCACATTGTGAGCACCTACTTGCTTGTTCCCCAGCTTTTTCTTGAATAAACTCACTGTAAATTTCTTTAAAGTCATCTTTTCTATTAGATGGATCTCGTTTAGGTGGGTTTTGTTGACCTATTTTTGTGAATTTAAGCATTTTATCTGACATATTTTACCCTTTAATTGAGGACCATATATCAAGGTTTTCAATAATAAAAGATAAACTAGGTCAACAACTATGACATTTATTTTTTAAAAAGTCTTTATAAGCAACCTTTTTTCTATTTATGCATATCTGTTATGTTGCCACGGAATTGTTTTATTTGAGCTTTATTTAAGTTACCAAAGAAAATGCTTACAAATATAATAGAAATCATAGTTCTATCACTTATACAGGGAATTTCTGAATTTTTACCTATAAGTTCTTCAGCACACTTGATTATTTTTTCTACATTATACAAACTTAAATCAAGTTCTCTTTTGATTGATGTAAGTTTACACTTAGGATCTTTATTGGCAATCGTATTTTTTTTTAGAAAAGAATTAATTAACTTAAAACAAAATCGAAAATTATTATCTTTAATATTTTTCGGCTCTATTCCTCTTATTGTGGTGGGATACATTCTTTATAAGACACAATTAATTTACTTATTAAGAGATATAAAGGTGATTGCCTGGACTACTTTAGTATTTGGAATTATTCTTTATTTTGCTGATAAAAGTAAATTTGATAGAAAGATATCTTCTAACTTAAATTTAAAAATAATATTATATATTGGTTTATTTCAAATCCTTGCTTTAATACCTGGAGTAAGTAGGGCTGGTATTACAATTACTGCTGCAAGAATTTTCAAATTTAATAGATTTGATTCAAGTAAAATTTCTTTTTTATTATCTATACCCGCTTTAACAGGTGCTAGTTTTTTAGGTCTAAAAGACATTATTAATCAAAGTCTTGACTTTAATTATCTTATATTTTTAGCAATAATTTTATCTTTTTTGTCATCTTATTTTACTGTTAAATTTTTCTTAGAGTACATAAATAGGTTTTCTTTAAATATTTTTGTGGTTTATAGAATCGTAGTTGCAATAATTTTGTTTATTATAATATATAGTTAGTTTTTTTTGAACATTGGTACTAGTTGAGAAAATAAAACTCCAAATAAAATAAATACACAACCAAATAAATTATTTATATCGAGTACTTGGCTTAGTAAAATCCAAGCAGCAATTGTTGCAAAAACTCCTTCTAAAGAAAATATTATTGCAGATGGAGCAGGGGGAATATTCTTTTGAGCGTATATTTGTAATACAAAAGCAAAACCTCCAGATAAAATTCCAGCATATAAAATTTGAAACTTTTCTTTTAGTATATTTGACCAAATAAAATTTTCAGAGTAAATCAGTCCTATAATTAATGAGAGTAGTGAAACAATTAAAGTTTGAATTGCACCTATAGTTAAAGGGAGATCATAAACTTTGATAATTTTTCCTGTAAAAATAATGTGTGTACTCCAAAAAAATGCCCCTAATATGACTAGTGTATCGCCAAGTCTAACAGTTTCATTATAAAAATCATTTAAAAGATAACCACCCATTAAACAAAGAAATACTGAAGGCCAAATACTCCAATGGATAGGCTTTTTATACATAAAGAAAATAATAAATGGCACCATCGGCACATAAAAAATTGTAAAAAAAGCTGCATTAGCTACATCCGTATACTTTAAAGCCACCTGCTGAAGTGCAGAACCCAAAAACAATGATGTCCCAATTAAAGTTGCTAAGTTAATAAATGTTTTTTTATCTTTCTCAATTGTTTTAAAGAATTTTTTTCTTTCAAAAATATAAGCTAAGGGAGCAACAGCCAAGAAACCAACAAAAAATCTAACTGCATTAAATGTGAAAGGACCAATTTCATCCATTCCTGTATCTTGAGCTATAAAAGTTGTCCCCCAAATAAAAGTACAAAGTAAAGCACTTAATAATGAAATTATTTTTTTCATAAGAATATTTATATAGCTAATTTATAAGCAAAATTTTTGCCAAGATTTTCTTTAAGATCATTATTAAATCTAGAAGCTTCGGCACCATCTATTATTCTATGATCATACGATAAGGAAAGTGGAAGCATAGTTCTATTTTTAAATTTACCATTAATAAAAATTTGTTTTTTTTGAGACTTCCCAACTCCTAGAATAGCAACTTCAGGATAATTTATTATTGGAGTAAAAAATGAGCCTCCAATTCCACCAAGACTAGTTATTGTCATTGAACCTCCAAAAAATTCTTTTTTATCTATTTTTAAATTTCTACATTTTTCACTAACTGTTTTTAACTCATTACTTATATGACTTATATTTTTGTTATTAGCATTTCTTATTTTAGGAACCATTAAACCATGAGGTGTGTCTACAGCAATTCCAACATGAAAATATTTTTTCATAGTAATTTTTCCATTTTCAATATCATCAATTGAAGAATTAAAGTTTGGAAATTTCTTTAAAGATGCAACTAAAGCTTTAATTATAAATGCTAGAGGTGTAATTTTTTTTCGCTCACCGGTATAAATATCAGTAAGAGAATTCCTAAACTCCTCCATTTCAGTTATATCAGCTTCATCATGATTTGTTACGTGAGGAATTGTTGTCCATGAGTTTATTAAATAAGCAGATGCTAATTTCTTAACTCTAGGGATATCTTTGACTTCAACTTCACCAAAATCTGAATGAGAAAATTCATTGATAAATTTTTTTGACTCTTTTTCTTTTTTTTCTGAAGTAGTGTTAACTCTGGATGATACAAAATTTTTTACGTCAGATTCTATAACTCTTCCTTTTCTTTCACTGCCAAATACTTGATTAATGTCTATACCAAGCTCTCTTGCAAATTTACGCGTCTTTGGGCTGGCTGAAGAAACTCCTATACCTTTGCTAAAATTTATTTGTTCTTTACTCTCAACAATTTTTTCTTTTTGGGTTTTAATTTTAGTCTGCTCTTCATTTTCTATTTTACTTTCTTTCTCTGCTTCTTCACTATTTTCTAAAATTAATATTACATCACCTTCAGAAATCTTATCTCCAACTTTAACATTTACAGACTTTATCTTTCCTTTGAAAGACGAAGGAATTTCAACACTAGATTTATCACTTTCTATTGTTATTAATGGATCATTTTGTAAAATTTCTTGCCCAGAAGATACTAATACCTCAATTACTTCTACATCTTTAAATTCACCTATATTTGGAACTTTAATCTCTCTATCTTGCATCTTATAATTTTATGGGCATTGGTTTATTACCATCAATATTATATTTTTTAATTGCTTGTTTTGCATATTTTGAGGCTATTAACTGTTCTTTTGCCAAGATACTTAATCCATAGGCAACTAAATGCTCTTTATCAACTTCAAAAAATTTTCTAAGATTTTTTCGTGTATCACTTCTTCCAAATCCATCTGTCCCGAGAGAATAAAAACTTTTACTGGTATAGGGTCTAATCTGATCTGAGTTCATTCTCATATAATCCGAAGCTGCCATTATTGGTCCTTCAGTTTTTTCCAAACATTCTTCCACAAATGAAACTTTTTGTTCTTTATCTGGATTTAAAAGATTATATCTTTCAACCTCTATCCCATCTTTTCTTAATTCATTAAAGCTAGTAACACTCCAAATTTCACTATCTATTTGATACTCATCTTGAAGCACTTCTGCAGCTGCGATCATTTCTCTTAATATTGTTCCAGAGCCTAAAAGTTGTATTTTAGTTTTTTTATATCTGCTAAATTCTTTAATTTTGTACATTCCTTTTAGAATACCCTCTTCACATTTTTTATCTTTTGGCATTTCTGGATGAGGATAGTTTTCATTCATCGTTGTTATATAATAGAAAACATTTTCGTTTTTTTCATGCATTCTTCTTAGACCTTCTCTAAAAATTACTGCCAACTCATAATGAAAAGTTGGGTCATAAGTTACACAATTTGGTATTGTTGAAGCTATTAAATGACTATGGCCATCCTGGTGCTGTAGGCCTTCACCAGCTAAAGTGGTTCTCCCTGCTGTAGCACCAATTAAAAAACCTCGCGCCTGACTATCACCAGCAGCCCAAGCTAGATCTCCTATTCTTTGGAATCCAAACATAGAATAAAAAATATAGATTGGTATCATTTCAATATCATGGTTTGTATAAGCTGTGGCTGCTGCAATCCATGAAGACATTGCCCCCGCTTCATTAATTCCTTCTTCTAACACTTGTCCACTTTTAGCTTCTCTATAAGAGCTTAATTGGGCTGAGTCTTCCGGTTCATACTTTTGTCCTTCATGAGCATATATTCCTATCTTTTGAAAAAAACCTTCCATTCCAAAAGTTCTTGCTTCATCTGGTATAATTGGAACAAGTCTTGGAGCAACATTTTTATCTCT
>MDSY01071583.1_pt1 | contig 15157 bp, 14 predicted proteins | sample 811131 | NCBI WGS metagenome assembly MDSY01 (sample SAMN05326643, study PRJNA326480) | marine metagenome | isolation source: seawater | place: Atlantic Ocean: South West | collected 2010 | reverse complement strand
ATTAAAGTATTAATATATTTATCAGTTAACGATTTAAAGTTCCTATATATCCTATCTTCAATTCCTAAAACTTTGATTTGTTTTGTTAGCGATATACTTTCTGCAACACTTGTACTTACACCCTTCGCATATTTAATTTTATTTAAACCTACAGTCTTTGAGTATTTACTTATAATTTTATTAGATAGTAATACTGCAAAACTAGAAACAATAACTAGGTATAAGGTTACTTGCCAAGATGTTATAAACATCACAATTATCATAAATAATGTTAATAAAAAAGATGACGCAAATTGAATTATAAATTTTAAACAAAATTGAGCTTTTTCAGTCTCAACTAGTATATTATTTATAAGTACTCCCTGTTGATTCCCTAGCATGTAATTGTAATTAGAATTAATGTATTTATTCATTAATTTCTTTATCCAAATACCCCTCATAGCAAATGAAAAATTTCCATGAATATTGAGCTTAATTAATCCAAAAATATTTTTTAGCAGAATTAAAAGAAAAAATGCAATTAATGTTATTATCAACGCACCTTTAGTTGAAATATCATCAAAATAAAAAAGTAAAAAAATTCCTAGAGAGCTATTTGTCTTATCATTAATTATCAGATCAAGCATTGGCATCAGCAAACCAATACTGAATGCCTCAAAAAATGATGCAAGCACAATCATTAAAAAAAGATAAAAAGCCTTTTTTTTATATACCCCAAAATAATCCCAAATTTCGCTACAGATTGGTATTAAAGTGTTTATGTATTTATTCATATATTATTTATTCCTGAAATATCTGTTTAAAATTATAGTTTTCAGACTAATATTTTTACAACGGTCCGCCATTTTAGAAACAACACTTATGTCAGCTTTGAAAATATTTTTTCCAGATGCGTAATTGTCATTTTGTAAAAAATAGTAAGCTAATCCATTCTTATAACTCATTCTTTCAAATATTTTTAAACCTATTTTATCTACAAGGGATTCTAAACTACACCTAGAAAAATAAACAGGATGATCAAAATGAATTAAAGTAAACGGAAATGTAACATCATTCATCCTTTTTAGATTATCCTTAATATCCAATACAAATAAGCCATCATCTTTTAATAATTTCTTTGATTTTAAAAATGCTTCATATGGATTCATCAAATGACTAATAGTACCAAACAAAATAATTAAATCGTATTTTTCTGTCGATGAGTGATATTCCTCAATTGTTGTGTTTACTACTTCAACATTTTCTGAAGTAGTAATTTCAGCTTCTTCAGCACCAGGATTTACACACAAATATTTACGAATATTTAAATTTTGATTTAAATATTCGTAAATACCATTTGTACCACCAATATCTAAAATACTAATTTCTTTTTTTCCATAAGTTTCTATAATTTTCGATAACACCAACTCCAATCTTTTTGGAATAGTTTCTAAATTCTTTTGCTCTCTTACTGATATACCCTCAATTAACTTTCTATAGTATCCATCCATATAAAATTTATTATAAAACTCTATATTTATTCTTGGATTAACAAATATAAGAGAACATTTAGTGCACCAGGATGTATTTACATTAAATCCATATCTATCCATATTATGAAAAATATTTATATCTTTACTATTACAAGCTGGGCAGTTTTCAAGTATCTCTTTTGGTATTTGGTTATAATTGTATACCTTCTTGAGCGATCTATATTTTGTGTAAAATGTTCTTAAAAAATAATAAGTAATGTTATTCATTTAATACTCCTATTCCATTATGAAGGTCAGATTTTTTTTATTTTCTAGTGATGCTAAAAACAAAAAAGATTGAATTGTAAATGTGAGCCTAATATGAGGAACTTTATTATAACGATTTAATAAAATATCTTTTAATAACTCAGTAATGTATGAATTTGGTTCAATTTTTGAAATAATGCTAAGTTCATCTTCAAATAAATCTGACCGTCCTTTTCTGGATTTTTTTAAATATCTATTATTGAAATATGATAAGTCTTTTAATAAAAAATTTGGAATTAATTTTTTGACGTCAGAATTTGAATTTTTCAATGAACTTTCATTTCCTGAAGTATAAATGATTTTATTCATATTTACATTCAGGCTTGAAATCATTTTTTTAGTTATATAAAAATTTTGCTTTTTATTTTTTGGTAGTGAAAAAACTTTCTTCAAAAATTCTTCTTCAAGAAACGGAAATGGTACAGAATAATAAGAAGTTACAGATTGACATCGGCATCCATATCCATTCGATACATATGCATGATAATGCATATAATCAATTTTTTGATCTAACCGATTAAAAGCTTTCGACCTCTTAACTAAATTTTCGAAAAAAACGTGCTGTGAGTCTTCCTGAAAAGTTTTTATTCCAAGAGATCTAGCAATCTCCGGTACAATTTTTGGGTTTATACCAAGTATACATTCAGCATTATTAACATTCTCTATTTTATTATAGAATTTTCCTTTATGTGCTTCGGCTCCTAACCCAAAAATCAAACTTTCTGCACAAGAAGTATCCGTTAATGATCTAAATAAGGCGTGCCATCTTGGCAAATCATCACGAAACATTCCATTATGAAATTGTATGAAGTCATCATCAAACGTAATTTTTCTATTTTTTTCATTAATGAAACTAGATCTAGTTGCAGATGTAAACTCAATATTAGCAGCTTTTGCAACATTACTAGATATTTTATATTCATTTTCTTTCTTTGAAAAATGAAAACTTCGGATTTTATTTTTGTACCGTTTTGCAGTATCTACTGCCAAACACAAATTTAACCTAGAGTCATATCCACCTGACAATGGAATATTCACATCACATCCACTTTGCATCAAAGTATCAAATTTATCCCTTATAAATTCAAATATTTCTTCAAAATTAGAAACTTTTTCAGTCTCTAATGAAGTACCTTTATAAATAATATTTTGATTTTCTATACTATAAATACCTGATGCTTCGCATTGTATAATATCATTAAAAATATTATTTTGTTGTCCATATCCCAAACCAGTCATATTCTTTAACAATACATAAGTATTTATTGATATTGTCTCATTCATGAAAAATAATTTTTCTGTAACATTAGAAATGAGGACTTTTCCTGACTTTATACGAACAAAACAAGGTACAATAGATCCCGCTGTAGCATAAATTGTTATCAAATTATTTTTAATTTTTATTAATCGGTGTTTATAATATTTTTCATTTAAATAAATCTCAAAATGATTTTTATTTAAAATATTTAAGGAAGTGTTATTACCAATTAACGTAATATCTTCTAAATTATTTATATTTATGCTGATAGACCAAATATTTGTCAATTTATGCAATAAGTTATGATCTGTCATTTTAGGTTTCTTATAAAAGTTATTTCTTTTTTTAATTCTTTTATCAGATTTCCTGCTCGTGAACCATTTGATGGAATATCCCAGAGCTCCGTATCAAATTGCAATTCACCTTTAAAAAATGGAACCATAAAATATTTTAGGTTTAATTCTAAAAACTGGCTAGCTCTTTTATTTCCATAAAGCTTATTTTCACCATCTCTTTTTTGATTTAAGATATCAACACAATTATAGAATCTTAATTTATAAAAAAGTGTACCCCATATTGTATTACTTGTTCCTCCTATTACACCTTTTCTAACTCCAGGTAAGTAAGCTTCAATTCCCAAATAAGATTGACCCCCTGCTGTTGACATATTAATTGTTCTCTTAAGTATGTTTTTATACAAATATGCTGTATAAAATTTCTCAAATAAATTTTTGAGCTTAATTCCAGGGGCAATTTTTATTATTGATTTTAAAAAAAATTCAAAGCCTATTATCCAATCTATTTTTTCCAATATCATGCGCATTTTATAGCTTGAAAACTGATCCTCTTCAGCTCCGTTATGTGGTTTATGAACGATTATGTCAGTTTTATTAATATTATTAAAAAGAATCTGAACTGCTTTTAAAAAATGCCATTTATCACTCTCATATGCAAAACTATAAAGTGTTGGCATGGCAAATATGTAATCAGCCTGAAAATTTTCATGCACAGGATATTGCCCAAAAGGCAAACCAACCTCTACCATATCAATATCATCATAAGTATATTTTAGATTCCTCGCAGAAAGTAAATAATTTATGAACGATTTATCAATGGCATAAACTTTTTTAAAATTAAATTCATTCAATATTGAGTCATATTTAGGGACACCTGAATGGGCAAAACCAAGCATTAAATTTGTCACTTTTGCATTTATATTTTTTTTTATACTGCTTATTACTTCTTTGCTCATTGGTCGTTGAGGTATGACAAGTACGGAAGTATTGACTTGTTCATTTTCTAATAAGTCAGCTCCTAATTTCTTACAATATCTTAAAAATTTTTGCTGTGAGGCCTTGTTCTTACTTATATCATTTAAATTTAAATTAACCTGATAAACACCAATTGAGTATTCATTCTTAAGTCCCTGAATTATGCTTAAGTATGCCGTAACACTTCTAAAGTATTCAACAACAAGAACTAGGTCATAATATTTATTTTGCTCAACCAACCCTTTATACCCCAAACTAAGCCTTTGATATAGCGTTCTACTAAAATTTTTTTCTATTCAAAATTTTTAATTTTTTAAATTTCTTTTCACATACAAAGCTTCTGCAAGATCAAATTCAATTTTAGTATCAACATCAACACACTGATCTTCAGGAATTTTCACCATATGTGGATCATTTGCTATGAACTCCCAATGATAACCTTTTTTTGCAAAAAAATCTTTTTTCACAATATGAAAGACATGTGCCGCTTTATAAAAAAGAATATCTTTATTTGTTGTTAAGTTTTGTGAATTTTTATTTGTAACAGGATTGCCGTCTGCATCAAAAACCCAATCCCCCGTTTTAACTACTGATGTGAATGAAGGGTGGTCATTTTCTTGGAAATAATCAAAAGCTTTTTTTATTGTATCTACAGTCACAAATGGCAAACAAGGGTTGAAAACAAAAATATAATCTGAAGGAACATCACAATAGTGGGCAAATGTTATATGCTGTGGATTAACTCCTTGCTTTACCGCTTCAAGATTTCTTTCCAATATTTTAACATTTTCATATGGCGTTACCATTTCCATTAATTCTTTTTCGGCAACGCCTAAAAACCGATTTTCAAAAAAATCCATTTTGTTTAGTTTTTCTAATGCTATTTCGATCAGTGATTTACCCGCAAAAGGTCGCAACATTTTGCGAGGTACTCTAGTTGATTGAAGCCTAGCATTTGTAACAACAGAAATTGATTTCATTTTTTTACCTTTAATTATTTCAAATTATTCAAAATGATATCTATTACTCTTTGTGTTGAGAAACCATCTGAGAAGAACTTTCTCTTTGATACTAAATTTGATGTTTTCTGTAAATGATTTTTAGACAACTGAATAAAATTACTTTCATCAATGAAAGCCATAAGATCTTCTTCAGTAACGATAACTTTTGTTAAATTTAATTTATTTGTAATTAAAGCATTACTAATATCAACCTTCGCACCAATACCAATCGAGATGCCCGGTATTCCAAAATATAGAGCGTCATACAGGACAGTGGAATAATATGAGCAAACTAAGCTTGCTAAAAGCAATGCAAAGTGATTTTTTACAAATAGTGATTTCTCTTTGGTTTCAATATAATAATTCGATTTTTTTTCAGAAATGATGCCTTTTAAGTTAAATTTTTCTGCAATCTTGTTAGCAAAGTATTTATGGCGAAGTGAGTTTGACGTAAGAATTAGTGCCCTTATGAAAATACCTTTTTTATATAATCCTTCAATTTATTAATAATAAATAGGTTGGTATTTTCCACAGATTCCATCGTAACACCTCCAATATGTGGAGTTAATAACAAATTATCATTATTATTTGCATATTGCCATAATAAAGAATTTTTTAGCCATGCTTTATCTGTTGAAACCTCTCCAGGCAAAACATCAAGAGCTGCGCCTGATATCAAATTATTTTCAAGAGCATATACCAATGCATTTTCATCTATTATTTCTCCTCTAGAGGTATTTATTAAAAGAGGATTTTTTTTTAATTCTAAAACTTTTTCTAAATCTAAAAAATTCTTTGTAGTTTTACTTAATGACAAATGAACCGATATTATATCCGATTTATGAAGTAATTCATCCAAAGTGACAAATTGAGCATTATTATGAATTTTTCTTTTGTCATAGGCAATAACCTTCATTCCAAAGGCGTTAGCGTAATCAGCAACCATTTCTCCTAACCTACCAAAACCAATTATTCCTAGAACCTTTCCTCTCAATTCATTTCCAGAAAATTCTTCTCTATTCCAAAAACCTTTTAACACATGATTGTGAGCAAGATTAATTTTCCGTTGCAAACATAACAGCATACCCCATGTATGTTCAGCTGTAGCAGAAATAGATTTAAGAAATTCTGTTTCCCCTTTTAAACTTATGATCTTAATATTGAATTCATTTGCTGCAATCAAATCAATATGATTTATACCAGTAGTAGGCGTTACAATAATTTTTAAATTTTGCGCAAATTTTAATATTTCTCTATCAATAAAATTGTCAATAGCAATGATTATAATATCATAATATTTGATATTTTTAATCAAATAATCACGATTAGCATCGACATGCGTTACATCACCTAAACTATCAATTTTATTTATTGCATTACAGGAAAATCTACTAAACTCAGCATTCAAAATTCTAATTCTAGGTTTTAAATTGAATGTACTCAATTTATATCTTTCCAATGAATTGAATCACCCACTTTAATTGATCTTATAGCTGGTTTACCAATAATTTTTTCATAATCATAAGCTGGAATCCCGATGCAGGGCTTTCTTGAGTCAATATGGTTCTCAGTAATAATATCATTTTTACAAATATCAATTTTTGCGACTAACCCTTTCATAAATAAATTGCGCATATCGCCCATTTCTTCAGCCATTTGATCTTTGTTAACAGGATGTAACATAGCCTTTTCAATTATGCGTATATTTTTTGTTAACAATGCTATATGTTCAATTGTTAAAGAAGCTTTAACATCAGGACCAAATGATGCTTTATGCCATGTAACATGTACTTCAATGGCTTTTGCACCCATAGTGACTGCTGCTAAACATGGCCCAATTTCTCCAGAATGGTCTGAAAAACCTACAGGAATATTGTATCTTTCCCTGTATTCTTCGATCATATTGAGGCCAAGGCTTTCTGGAGGGCATGGGTATTTGTTTGTACACTGCAAAAGTAGTAATGGTATCTTCTTCTCTTGCAACCTTTTAATACTTACATCTAATTCACTTAAAAAACTCATTCCTGAGCTTAATAATATTGGTTCATTTTTTTTTGCTAGTTCATCTAAAAGTAAAAGATTGTTGCTTTCACCAGATCCTATTTTCCAAGCCTTTACTCCAATTCTTCGAAGTAATCTTACTGCTTCTATTGAAAATGGGGTGCTCAAAAATATAAGGTTTTTTTCTTCCGCATGTTTCTTTAAACCAAGCCACTCATTTTCAGTAAATGAAGTGCGTTCCCAATATTTATATCTGGTTTCATCCTGTATAAATGAATTAGTACGGAATGTCTCATTCGATGAGCTTTCAGCACTGGCAATATGAGTTTGGAATTTTATTGCATCAGCACCTGTAGTAGATACAGCATCGATGAATGCATGTGCGGCTCCAAGGCTACCATCATGAACAAGACCAACTTCAGCAATAATTAAGCAAGGTTGGCAAATTCCAAATTCTCTATCATCAATAGTGATCTTATTATTAGTCATAAATTTCTCCAATATAGTCAATTATTGTATTGGCTATTTTGTGAGAGCATTTTGCTTTATAATAAATATTATGATCATCAAATCTTTGGCTTAAACATTTATTTATTGTCGACGTCAAAATTTCGTATTTATTATTGATGTCTATAGTGTTTTTGTTTCGCTCACGTCCAAATTGCCTTTCACCAACATTTATAAAAGGCACACCAAATGAAGCTGACTCTCTTATTCCAGAACTTGAATTACCTATCATGCAAACACAATGCGCCATCGTATGTACGAAATCCTCCAATGGCATATGCCTTATCATAAGGAAGTTACTATTTTGTTTATGTTCAGATATTTTAGAAACTATTTCAGCATTATTTGCATCAATATTAGGGTAGAAAATAAATGCTTTCAACCCCACTTCAACTATTGAATTTAAAAGCTTATCCATATCAACATCAAGCTTGTTTGTTGTATCCGGATGAACCATGACAAGTAAGTATTTTTCATTTGGTTTAATGTGAATAGGATACTTAAACTTCTTAGTTATTTGATTTTTATCAAATCTTTCACCAACATTTAAGTTTGAGATATATTCAACAGCCGGACAGCCAAAATTAAAAATAATATCTTTTTTTATACCATAATTGATAAGATTATTTTTACCTTCTTCGGTAGCTACAAAATGTAATGACGAAAATTTTGTTAAAACATCACGAATTACATTATCAATTGTTCCACTTAATTCACCACCCTGAATGTGTGCTATTGGTGTATTCATTGTAGCAGCAGCAATAACTGGTGCAAGCATGTCAAATCTATCTCCTACAATAATTAATAAATCAGGTTTTCGACTAGCGAAATAAGTAGAATGTTCGATAACGGATAAACCAATAGTTTTAGCCATAGCTTCATGTGTATCGTTTAACATAACACAATCTATTTTTTTATCGATTATATAACCATCTGCTTCTATATCCTTGTAACCACTTCCATAGCGATCCAATAAAATAGAAGAGCTTAAAACCAAACGAAGGTCAATATTATGATATTTTCTCAATTCAATTAGAACTGTTTTTAATTTAGAATAATTAGTCCTGTTTGTAAGCGCCACGCAAATTGTTTTTTTCATGAAGTCTAATCCACTAATTTTTTATTTTTAAAAGTATAAATGTTTGACCATATTTCGGAAATAATTCTCCAATATAATTTCGAAGAATTTCTATTGGATAGATTAACCATACACGAAAATTATTTGCATTTGTAAATCCGGCCCTTTCAGAAGTCATTTTCAACGATTTCGGTGTAAATCCATGCAAATGTTCAAATGGGGCCATGATATGAGCACTTTTACCATTATAAGGCCAATCATTCCATATATTAACCATATTACCAGATCTTAAAATATTAGGTACTGTTATGCGTATTATTGTACCAGGATTACAAAATGCATGAAGTGAATTCAACAATTCACAAGGATTAGGAATATGCTCAAGTACTTGTTCTAAATTTATTAGATCAAAAGTTTGGTCAGACAATTCACTCAAGTCATGCACTAATTTAAAATCTATTTTATTATTTTCAGACGCTCTTTCTTTTGATGGCTCATATGCAGTTACTTCAAAACCTTCATTAACAGCTGCTCTAGCCCAAATACCAAACCCTGAACCATAATCTAAAAAAGTAGGTGATTTCTGCTTTAATATTTTTCTTACTCTTTTCACTTCCTTTATAATTTTTTTTGATGGTTTCTTAGCTTTTAATTGTCTTTCAGGAAATAGTGGTCTCCCTTTATCATACATTTTATAAAGCATTTCCTCGTTAGGTTGGTCCCTATATCTGTGATGGTCACAGATTGGGCATGCATCAATTGCAATATCAAGCTCATCCATCCAATCATCAATATAACTATCATATTTTTTAAAACTATATTCGCGATATTTTTTTGTATCGCTTAATGCAACCACCTCAAAAAATTCACCACCATCACATGCAGGGCAAGTATCAACTGTTACTTTCATCATTTATCATTTCTTTAAAAGTTTAATTATGTGATTGCCATTTTCAGCAAAAAATATTGTAAATATATTTTTGGCAATAATATGCGTACATTTTCCTGCTTTAACTAACAGCCAATTATCGATATCTTTTTCTTTTATTTGGCGCAAATAGCCTTTTACTTCTCTAACTTTAATTTTCCTATAATTCAGATGAGCTAAAATCGCCATTCGATGATTACCTTGCAATACCACAAACTTTTCATCTCCTCTATTATTTATTAAGAATGTTCCACCAATAAATGTATTACCAAATCGCCAAGGCTGATATCCTACTTTCTTAATTTTGTGATATAATTTTATAGTGCGATCGAACTCCTCATATATAAATTGATCTTCCGAAGGTCCGCAAAATCTTGATTTATTTGGATTTTTATTTGAAAATAATTCATCTTTTTTAAATGTTCCCCAAGGATAGGTAAAAAGAGGTAGTAAAGAGCTATCTTCATTTTTACTATCAAATTCAAAGGTGCTTTGTGGAGTGAAATATTTTAAATATAGGTACATGGAGGTTTGTTTGTAATTTATTTGTGGGTTCGCGTCATACTCTTCAAGAGTTTTAATAATATGATGCCACCCATTTTTACCAAAAGATGCACAAAAGATAGTACAAACATTTTCTAATTTTATGTTTTTTTGATATAAGGGTATTGTTAAACATCTATATATATTGCCAAAATAGAAATGTAATCTGTTGTATATGAAAGATAAGTTTAAAAACATAATTTTAATTCTTAAAAATTTTACTTAAAAAAGTTATCATTTATTTATTCCTTCAAATATTTTTCTTAAAGGAAAATAGATGACTATTTAATTTCTTTATATTTATTGGATTAAGTTCAATATTCTCATTTAATCTAGCTTGTATATCTTTGATATTTCTATAATTAAAATCTTCTAATTTTTTTCTAACAAACTCCATATTTTGATTTTTCCTAAATAAGTTAATAAAATCCTTAAGCTTAAGATAAAAAAGTTGGCTAAAAACTGTTGGTTGCAATTTATACCTACTTTTAATTAACTTAATCGATTTCAATTCATTAACTATCAATTTGATAGTTGGTTGGCTATAAGAAAAATATTCTTCCAATACTTCGTCTCTATTTTGGTGGCATATGTATTCTGTATTTTTTGTAACATAGTTTTTTACATCTGTAATGTTATCAAATCGGATACTAACTTCGAGAGGGATTTTGGTGATGATATCATTTGGATAATTCTTGGGCATATACGAAATTGGCAGTTTTCCCAAAAAGGAAGCTTCAACAGCAGTCGTACAATCTGAATGTATAATATGATCAGCTGCCAACAACCACGCAACAACAGAACCTTTATATATAACTTTAATATTGTTTATACCTTGGAATGCTTTTTTATAATAATTTATATCTTCTTCTGGATGTGGCCTAATAATTATTCTTTGATCAGAATCTTTTGATAGTTCGAGAGCTAATTCAATAAATGCATCTGTTTTCAATTTATCAAACTTAACTATTCTTCTAATATTATTAAATCTATTCTCGTAGTTATTAATAACAAATTTATCACCTTTTAAATTATTACCGAATCCCATATTCGTATTAATCAAAGTAAAATTACCATATTCTTTTTTAATTTTATGAACATCAGGCATATATAAAAAATGATATTTTGGCTTTAACAACTCAAATCGAGGATGTCCTGTTATAAAAACATTTTTGATATCACACGATTGACTTTTTATGAGTGCATATTGTTTTTTACCCCAAAGAAATACAATATCAGCAAATTTAAATAATTGGGGAGCATATCTTTCTTTCAATGTACTATTATCTGAAAAATCAACTGCTCCCTCTTCATCTAAGTTTACAATAATACCATTATTTTTTTGAATTTGTTTATAAATAAGTTCAGAAACGCCAGCATGATAACCTTTATCAAGATAAATATAATTCTTTAAATTTTTTGTAAGATTATTTATGTTATTCTTACTCCCCAGATAACAAATGAAACCCTCTTCAGCTAGCAAATTACATAAATAAACTTTATATAAAAGTTCTCTGGAGCTTGTTTCAATAGGCATTAGAATAAGAATTTTATTTACTCCTAAGTTGTACTTTTTAATCGATTGCTTAATATCTCAAAATCTTCCTCTATATCAATATCAATACTGTCTTTTTGAAGCATAATATAAGGATAACTGCCGTTTGATGGAAAGGCTTCTTTTTTATTAAACTCTGACATTTGGAATACATAAATAGCACCGTTAGGGTAATACGTTGATGGTAAATCTTGTCTTCTTTTATTCGTCATTTTTTCGTCAAATAATGTTTTCAAATGACCCTGTTTGTTTACAACAAATGATTTAAAAGGTGATTTAGTCGCCTCAACAACACTTATAAGTTTCATAAAATTTTTCTGGAACATATTTTCAAAACCGTTATCAATATGCTTAGATGTTCTCAAAGGAGATGTTGGCTGTAAATAAACAATAAAAGGGTTTTGCTCTCTCAATGTTTTTGGCAAAATACTTAAAAAATGTTTCACCACAGAATTTGCAGATGCCATGTCTGATGAATATTCTTTTGGTCTATTAATCACATTAATACCCATTTTTTTACCATAGGCGCAGGTACTTTCGTCATCTGAGCTAAGATAAATATCATCAATATATTTTGAATTAATGGCAGCTTGAAGCGTATAATATATTAAAGGGTGGCCATTAACTTCACGCATATTTTTACGGTGTACACCTTTAGAACCTCCTCTGGCTGGGATTAGTGCTATAATAATTTTTTTGTTTTTTATCATTTCAAAGTACAGATAATTTATTATTAAATTGTTTCTGAGCCTTTTCTAAATCTTCGGGCGTACCAATATCGGTCCAATATTCATGAAGCGGGAAAACAGAAACCTTTTTATTTTTTGCTAAACACGTATCTATCAAATCAGTCATATTCCAAAAAGTATTTAATGGAATGTCCTTCATAACATCCGATGACAATGCGTATATTCCTGCATTACAAAAAAAATTTTGTGAAGGCTTTTCTACTAATTTTTTAACCTCAGTACCATCGAAGTCAATAACACCAAAAGGTATGTCTACATGATAGTTTACAGCACACATTGTAATACTAGCATCTTGATTTTTATGGAAATCATAAAGGTTAAAAAAATCAGAATTAGTTAAAATATCTCCATTCATAACAATTATTGATTGATTTTTTTCGATTTCAGGCATTAACGATAAAGCACCCCCAGTGCCTAATCTTTTATCCTCATCTAAATAATGAATTTCAACGCCAAAAGCTGCGCCATCTCCAAAGTGATTTTTTATTATATCTCTTAAATAATTAACCGAGATATATATCTTTATAACACCTATGTTTCTTAAATTACTAACTTGCCTTTCCAACAAAGGAATACCATTAACTTTTACCATTGGTTTTGGTAGTTTTTCTGTAATAGGCCGTAATCTTGTTCCTTCACCACCTGCCATGATGACTGCTGCAAAAAAAGATTTCTCATTTTCTTGCTTTTTATCATTATTAAAGAATTCCATTTCATGAAAAACTTTTATATAATTTTTATCTTTATCAACTAGTGGTATCGCGCGGATATTGTTTTCACTTAAAAGTTTTTCAAGCAACAATTTAGTTGAACCCATAGGTGCAACTACTGGAAAATTATTCATTGCAACAGTAACTGGCGTATTTAAAGTTAGCCCATTTAATAATCCTCTACGTACATCCCCGTCGGTAAGGGTTCCAAGTACTTGATTTTCGCCAGAAACGACAACTGCAAGTCTTTTCATAGATGCTTCAATCACCTTAATAGCATCCATTAATGTTGCATCTTTATTAAGTTCGCATTCTCTCATCTATACCAACCATTTTTACTTTCACCACTTAAAGTCATTTTTTTTCTTATTATACTGTCATTTAATGAAATGGACGCAAGTATATTGGCTATTTTTTCACCTGCGTTACCAATGTAATAGGGGTTGTCAGTAAGGCGACTTTTGACTCTAAAATCTTTATTAAAAAAACATTTGTTTATAGCTTTTATAATGCTACTCACATCATAGTCAGCATCGATAACATTCTGCCCTCTTAACCTGCCTTTTTGTCTAGACCCTATATTTACCGTAGGACAACCAAAAACAGGCGTTTCCTTGATCCCCGATGAAGAATTACCAACACATGCTATTTTATGTCTTTTATCTTTGGCTAAAGCAAGTACGCCATGGTATAAATGGCGTCCTAATGATCTATGTACTTGAATTTCTGGGATGCTCTTGGAGCTTAGCTTATCCAATGCTGATATAATTGCTTTTCCACCTGCATCATTATTTGGATAAGTACAAATGATTTGTATACCGTCTTCTGAAAGTTTTACCAATGCCTCTAATGAAGGATTTATTTGAACTTCCGCTTCACTAAATTCCGTTGTAACAGAATGTTGGGTAAATAAAATTATCGGCTTATTTAAGTCTAAATCTAACTTCTCAGAAATTTCGTTTGGCGATGCATAATTTCCCAATGAAATCATATCAATTGCAGGGAGACCAACAGTATGTACTCGCCAATCCTCTTCGCCCATTGCAAGAACACGGTTAGTGGCTTGTTGGTTTGTTGTAAAATGCAGATGCGCAAGCTTACTCATTGCATGACGAACGGAGTCGTCTAAAGCACCCCCTTCAGTAATATCTCCACCTTCAATATGAGCTGTTGGAATATTCATTTGAGTAGCTGCGATGACCGCAGCAAAACCTTCAAACCTATCTGCATAAACAACCATAATATCAGGTTTAATCTTTAATAGAGCATTACTCAAAGACAAAATACCAGAACCAATTGCTTGAGTTGTTGCATGAAGTGTATCTGCATTCATATTAATTTCGACTTCAGCTGTTATATTAAAACCATCAGCCTCAATTTCAGATAATGTTTTTCCAAAGTTGTTGTCTAAATGTGCACCTGACACAATAAGAGAATAATCTAACTCTGAGTGTTTTTCAATCGCCTTCAATAATGGATATTGAAGGCCATATTCTGCTCTGTTTCCAGTGAATACAGCAATTTTCCGCTTTTTCATTTGTTTTTCACTTTGTTTTTCACTTTGTTTTTATTAAATAATTTCGCTATGCCACATTCAAGAGTTGTTTTTGGCAACCAGCCAAATGAGTTAAACGTATTTGTAATATCAAGCATAATTGCTGAATATTCATCAGTTGGCTTTGAGACTAATAGATTAGGTTTTTTTATAATATTTGATGCTCTTAAAATCATACAAACTAGCTTTTTTATTGAGACTTCTTCGCCAGAAGCAACATTAT
>MDSY01096282.1_pt1 | contig 15166 bp, 7 predicted proteins | sample 811131 | NCBI WGS metagenome assembly MDSY01 (sample SAMN05326643, study PRJNA326480) | marine metagenome | isolation source: seawater | place: Atlantic Ocean: South West | collected 2010 | reverse complement strand
GCACCCATTCCCCAATTGACGGACGCAATATTGCACCGCCAGTTAGTGTACCAGACCGCGGAGGCCGAAGCCTCCAGACACCATCATGGATGTCTGTGTCCACGGGACCCTATATAACTTTTATATACACACAGTAAAGCATAACAAAACACGTGTGTTTAACACATATTCCTACTCATACTGATACTGTAACATCAAACATAATCGATGGTGGACACACATGAACTGACTCTACTCGAACTCGAACACAGACTTCGCTGTCTAATACCGCGTGGCCATCCGGCAAACGTCCCGAGCGTGACAACCCAAGAATACGACCACTGGCACAAGAACACGTGCCATCCTCCCCCGCGACGTGTGTCACCTCTTCATGCTTCCATTCGAGACTCGAAGAGCTCTCTCTTGCGTCTCACTCGTCATCACTGGTGGCCGCCTCGTCGTCGCGTTGCCCCCCCTCTTCGGCCTCTCCTCGCTCATGCGCATTCCACTCGAGGCCCATATTCTCCCTCGCCCCGGCGGTCGTGTCAATGTCAATCGCCAGGCAGTTTGTGACCGCATACAGTAGCCGTTCGTAGCAAACGGCAACGGACGAGTAGGTGGGGAGCTCCATGGAGAAGAAGCAGGTGTGCGCGACGGGGTACTGCCCGTCCGCATTCGCCCCATGCCTCGTATGCAGCGTGAAGCGCGTCTCTCCCCACTCCGCGCTCGTGCTCGGCAGCCGCGCGCGTCCCCATGCGAAGCGCACGAAGAGCGACTTCTGCTCGTCTGTAAACCTGCGGAGGGTGGCCCAGAAGTAGCGCACGTGCCTCTGTGTGGCGGTCGTCCCCACACCGTACTTGGTCCGCCGACGCAGCTCCTCCACGTCCACAGTGGCGCGCCCACAGACGAGCGTCTCGAGCTGTGGCGCGCTAAACAGGCAGAGCAGCCGAGGCGAGAGCACCGCGCCGATCCCTCGGAGGAGAGCGTCGGCGCCGGCGCGTGACTCGTCGAGGCGCGCGCCGATGACGCGACCACAGTACGCCTCGCGCTCCTCCCACCGCACCGCCGCTTCTGCGCCGTCCTCGACAAACTCGACGAGAGTACCGTCGCTCAGCCGCGTGCTCATGGAGAGTCCACAGAGCATGAGCTCGGCGGCGGCCATGTCGTCGTTGGCGCCGTCGAGGGCGCGCACACCCTCGAGCGATCGCCAGCAGACCTCGTCGACTCCTTTGAGGTCGGCCGGCTCTGGAATCTCCCCGACGAGATACCTCCAGACGACGGTCGGCATGCTCAGGCTGAGCTGCGACTCGCGCTGACGGAGCGCTAGCCCGAAGAGGAGCCCGAGGAAGCGCAGCCCCTCGCGCCCACGGCCGCCCGATGCGGATGGCGACGGCACGAAAGCGTCGCCGTTGGGCGTCCGGCAGAGCAATCCGAGCCGCTCCGACGCCTGGAGCTCGGAGCATAGCGTTGTGACCACTTCACGGTATGGTCCGCCGTGGTCATCGGCCGCCTCGCCCACGAGGTTCACTCGATACGCCTTGTCGGCGCGGCAGAGCGCGCGTGGGCCCACCCCCGAGAGAACCCCCGAGAGCTGTGCGTGCAGCTGCCAGAACACCGACTGCCGCGCGGCGGCCCGCGAGTAGCCGCCGCTGGCGTGCTCGGAGGCGCTCTCCTCGCGAGGGGGCGCATCGGGGAGCGCGGCGCGCAGCCGATTGATACGCACGATCGGCACCGCCGAGTCCGCGGGAGGCGCGCTCGCCGCCGCCGCGCGGTGCAAGTGGAGACGCTTCACGTCGAGGAAGAGCAGATGGCGCAGGGCGCAGAGCCGGCTGCCAAGCCGGCCGGGTGTGGGGGTGGAGCCGACCAGACCGCCCGAGCTGCCCACGCCGCCGCCCGAGCTGCCGCCGCCCGAGCTGCCGCCGCCCGAGCTGCCGCCGCCCGAGCTCCCCGGTTCACCCGCTCGGCCACCCTCACCGGCCTCGTCGATCTCCCCCCCCCCGGTGCCGGTGTGGACCAATGCGAAGAGCCTCGAGTAGAGCGTATTGAAGCGGTGGAGTACTGCGAACCTCAGACACCTCGCGCGCGGAGGCATCGCCGCGAGCAGCCTGCCAGCCGCCCCGCCCCCCGAGACGTTCTCGCGCAGCCTCGCGAGCTGCGCCGCTCGCAGCGAGAGCGTCGACCCGCCCGTGCGCTCGGCGAGCTGCTCAACGTACTTGACGAGCTGCGCATCCATCGGCGGCGTCCAGCCATCGAGGAGGAGCGGCTGGTGCGCTCCACCGCCCTCAGCCTCAGACTCTGAGAGTCCGGCGCTTCCCGTCAGCTTGAGCACGGCACGCACCGTTGCCGCGGGCGCCTCGTACACATCGGGAGAGAGGAGCCAACGGGAGAGCATGCTGAGCTCGACGGCTTCACCCATGCCGCGGAGCGACGATCTCCACGGCGTCAACCCGATCGCGCGCAGCCGCACGCGAACTTCGATGATGAGCTCGGCGAGGGCCTGCGTGTCAGGCGGCAGCAGCACGCCGTTGCCGCACAAGCTCTCATGCCAGCCCACCTGCGCTTCGAGCGAGCGAATCGCGCTCCAATCGAACCCGTCGGCGTCGTCGAGCCGCGCGCGCCGCAGCAGGCCGAGAAGGAGCGTGCAGACTCTCTCGCGCTCCGGCGCACGCGGGTGCTGCAGGTAGCGCAGCAGCTGCCCGAGCGTCTCCTTCGAGAGCATCATCTCTGGGCGCACCCGCGCGAGCAGCCGGAGCAGCGCGTGCGGCGTGGCATCCGCGAGCGGAGAGCGCAAGAGCACCGCCTCGCTCCGTGCGCGCCGAGGACCCAGCGCGCGGCAGCGCAGCTTGAAGCCCCACGCGAGCTCGCGGTTCTGCTCGCACGTGTACCGCACCGCCACGCTACAGCCGGGGACGACCACGCGAGCGTCGGCGAGCTCGGCGCCTCTCGCGCGCAGGAGGAGCCGCACGGGGTCGCTGCCGTGGCCGTGGGCGTAGAGCGTGAGCGTCGACCCGGCGCTCAGCCGTGTGCGCGCGTCGAAGACGATCTCGAGCACTGATGCGTTGGCGATACGTATTGGGTAGGTGAGACGAGACGCACCGGAGGGGTGCGGCGATTCGAGCTGTTGGACAGAGGTTGCCGAGGTGGCGAGGGAGTCGAGCGACTCGGCGAGGATGAGTGGCGCGAGGCCGACAGCAGAGCTCCCCAATGCGGGAGCTCCATCTCCCGGATCTCCATCTCCCGAGGCGGGATCTCCATCTGCCACGGCGGGATCTCTCTGATCTCGCACTGCGACATGTCCCATACCAACATCTGCTTGGGCTCGTTCGGCAGCGCGCTCAGAGGCGAGTAGCCGCGCCACCGCCTCCCACACCGGCGCGGGGTCGATGGCGGGAGGAGGGTGCGCGTGGGCGCCCCCACTACAGCGCGCGCTCGAGCTTGCGTGCGCGAGTCCTTTGGCGGGCACTGCGCTCAAGCGCGCCCACTCTGGCGCGGGCGCCATCTCGGCACCGCAGAGCTTGAGCATGCTCAGCAGCACACGCGCCCCACCCGCATCGGCGAGCATCTCTCGGCGCAGCTCGCCGAGGCTGAGCGCGACTGAGCGGCGCGCATACAAGACGACCAGAGCACGGTGAAGCTCACAGCTCAGCCTTACGAGAGAGAGAGCCGTGAGCTCGCCCGCGTCGGCGGCGGTGCGCGCGGGGTCGTCATCAACGGCCGGGTCCGCGTGGGCCTCCGGATGGGGGGGCTCACCGTCCAAGTGGGCGGTCTTCTTCTCACCAACCGAGTGGGGGGTCTTCTTTGAGAGTGGAGTCTTCTCTGACGGGGGGGGGTCTGATGGGGGGTCTGATGGGGGGGGCTCCTCTGAGTGGGAGGTGCCCTCTAAGCGGAGCAACTTCTCACCGTCCGCATGGGGACCCTTCCCCTCACCTCCTCCTCGCTCGAGCCCGAGCGCAACGCAAAGCGCTCGCATGGGAACATCTGCCACATCCTCTGCATGCGGCGGCGGCGGCAGAACGAGCCGAGCTCTCAAGTTCTCCGCGGGCAAGAAGTCGGCGTCGGTAGACGGCGGCGGCGGGGCACGCTCCCGCGTCGGGGTCCCTCCTCCTCCACCGTTCGAGGGGGCAACGCGCCCACCCCCACGCCACTCGGGCCACCTGCGGCGATCGGGGCGCGAACGACTCGCCCGAGTGCCGTCAGCGTCGGCGTCGGCACTCGAGACCGGGGCGGCGGCCGCAGCCGGGGCGGCGGGCGCAGCCGGGGCGGCAGCCGCAGCCGGGGCGGCGGGCGCAGCCGGCGCGGCGGCCGCAGCCGGGGCGGCGGCGGCGGCGGCGCTCACGCTTGCGGCTTCGGCTTCAATGGCCGCAGCGGCCCACGCGACCGAGGCGGGCCCACGCGCTGCGCCGCCATTGCACGGTCGCAGCCGCTCGCGCGGGATGGCACACCACTCGAGACGTTCGTCCCAAGCCTCCCCCCACCCAACGTAGCGAACGAGCGCAGAGCCGTTGGAGATGTGCAGCAGTCGAGCCTCGTGCCACTGGCCGCACTCGTCACAGATGTCGACGGTGTCACCAGCGTTGAGAGAGGAGAGTCTGGAGACGGTGGCGACGGTGGCGGTGGAGGGGGAGCTGAGCACCTCGCCAATACGGCGACCGCCATCGGCACCGCCGTCAGCACCATCGTGCTCATCGACACCAAGATGCCCACCACGACGAGCGTCGCGCGCGTCACCACGAGGAGGATCATCACCATGATCATCAGCAGGATCATCGGCAGGAAAATCACGAGGAGGCTCACGAGCGCCGGCGCCCCTCCCGCCTTGCTCACCCCCCTCCTCCTCCACCAGCCCACCCCCCTCGAGCAGCCACTCTGCGGCCGCCTCCGCATGCCCAAAGCGCTCGAGCGCCTGCTGGCACCTTTCGTACGGGAAGCCCATCGCAGCGAGCTTCTGCGCCTCTTTCCTCAGCGTCTCGGCCGCGCGCATCGCCGCCTCCTCCCCACCACCCGTGGCCGCGTCACTCGCGAGCAAGAGCTCGAGGGCCCCCGAGGTTGAGCCTCCGCACTCGCTGAGCGCGGCGGCAGCGCGCGAGTGGGTAAAGCCGTGTAGCTCGAGTGTCAACACCGATTCATCGGCGCTGAGCGTCGATGGGAGTGCGAAGGCGAGTCGCATGCGCGGCGGAGCTCCGCCGACCGCTCCGGCAGCGACCTCTCCGGCAGCGACCGCTCCGGCGGCGCAGGTGCCCTCCTGGCTGGTGGTGGCACACACGGTGGCGCAGATCGATTCGGCTGAGGGCAGGAGCTCCGCTAGGAGCGCATCACACCGCAGCGAGAGCGCCTCAACAGCGCAAAGCTCCGATGCACTCCCATCGCTTCCGCCCCCAACCCCTCCCACCCCGCCCCCCCCCGCCCCAAAGACGGGAAGCGGCGTGACTGCGAGCGCGAGCAGCCGCGGCAGTCGCGCCGCCTCGTCGGCGAGCGCGGCGCGCGCGGCGGGCTGGTCGCGCAGCGTTGCGTGGAGCGCGCCGAGCGCGCGGCTGCGCAGCAGACTCGCGAGGGGCGAGCGCCACGCGTCTTGCGAGGGCGATGTGGCCGCCGATGCCGACGGAGAGAGCGCATCAACCGCACGGAGGAGGGTGCTGCACAATCCCAAGCTGTCCCTACCACCACCCCACCCCGCCGGAGGCGTCTCCGAAACGAGCGCAAGTGCGCCCCTCGGCAGGAGGCGCGCGCGTAGCTCAACCCCTCCCGAACCTGCCGCAAGCTGCCCCCCCCGCTCCGGCTCGCACGCGACGAGCACGAGGGAAGGAAGAGGGCGCGAAGAGTTGGCGCGGGAAGACGCTCCACCGCCATGGCGAGCTCCACCGCCATGGCGAGCTCCACCGCCATGGTGAGCTCCACCGCCGAGACGCACGACGGTGCCGCGAACAGTGCTCCCCTCCTCGAGGGCACAGATGACGCGCGCGCCCTCGTGGAGCGTCTGCACGTGCCCACCGAGGACTAGCAGCGCACCGAGCGCTGCCCACGTCGAGGGAGCGCCCATGGAGCCGGGGTGCGGGTGGGGGGGAGAGTGCGTGCTGTCGTTGGGTCTCGTGCCGGGTGGCGCGCCGCCACGAAGCGGCGAGCCACCAGCAAGCGCTGCGCCGTCAGCAAGCGGTGCGATCGCCTCCACAAGTGCCTTCGCCGTCACCGCCGCCCACCGCTCCATCCGCTGCATCTGCCGAAGGAGAGAGACGCATTCGGAGAGGAGAGCGCCGCACGGGTCGCCGCGGCGCGCCACGAAAGGACCCGTGACACGCCCCCCGCAGAGTGGAGATCCGCTCACAAGCCCGCCAAGAGCCCCCCCCCCGACAGAGAGAGCCACGCCCCCGGCTGAGGCGCCCCCGACGGAGGCGAGGAGGGCCGCGTCGCCGCAGCACTCGCGCCCAAGCGCCTGAAGGAGACGAGACGGGAGAGAGGCGCCAAAAGCAAAAACGTCGTGATTCTCGGCGTGTTTGTCGGCGTGATCGTCGGCGTGCTCGTCGGCGTTATTCGGAGCGGCATCAGCGCCGTCTGCAGCCCCGCCAGGTGTGACGAGCGGGAGCACACATCTGCAGAGTCTCAACACGAGTCGCGCCTGTTCAGGAGATCCGTTTGTGAGTAGCCGAGCGAGCAGCCGCCGCCACTGTAGCGTGGAGAGCGCCGCGGGGACGAGCGGATTCGATGCAGCGTAGAGAAGAAGAGAGAGCAGCCAGGAGCACTCCTCACCCAAAGGCTCCTCATCCAAAGCAGAAGCGCCGCCATCCCCCGCCACCGCCTCCCCCGACGCCACCGCCTCCGCCGTCACCTCCGCTGCCGCCTCGAGCCGACGGCCGCAGAGCGCGAGCAGCGCGCCGTGGAGCGCGGTGGGCTCCATCTCGTGCGCCTCTCCAAGCGCCTCGTGCTGCGCGAAGGCGTTGAGGAAGAGCGCCTCAAACGCACGGCGGCAGTGCGGAGGGCGGCGCGACAGACGCGCGTGCTCGAGAAGAAGCGTCGGAAGCTCGAGTGCAGAGACGCCGAGCACCGGGTGGTCGACCGGTTCGAAGCGGAGTGCAAAGAGCCGTAGGAGAAGCACAAGCTCACGCTCATCTCGGTCTCCGTCTCCGTCTATGTGTCCGCCTCCACTTCGATCTCCACTTCGATCTCCACATCGATCTCCACCCGAATCTCGCTCAAGCTGCCGCCGCAACAAACCCCCGACCACCCCAAAGAGGTCTCCGATGGCAACGGTGAGCCTCCGCTCTAGCGCCTCCCCACACCCGACGCAGCCGTTCAAAAAGAGCGAGCGGCGCGCGGCGCGCCCGAGGAAGCCCCCCGCCGCGCCGCCAGCGCCTCGCCCGTCGCCGCGCTGCATCCTCCTCAACGCCTCTCCCAAGCGCCGGAGCACGTGGATGCGCACGGGACGCAGCGCGTGGGCGTGCTGCAACAGCGCGCGCATCTCCTCGAAGCCGCGCGCTCGCCGTGCCGCGCGCCGGCGCACTTTAGAGAGGAGCGCACCAAGCACCGAGCCGGCGGCCGCCTCCTCCCGCGCCGGCAGCGCGAGCGTCGAGGCTAGAAGCGGCGCGTGGGCACGCTCCTCCGGGGAGAGGGGATCGGCGAGCATGAGCTCGGCCGCATACCTCGCCGCGAGCCGCGCGACGGCGTAGTGCGCGTCAGCGAGCACGGGCAGCCTCGGCGCGAGGCATGGGTCGAGACCAGACCAGTGGACACGTACACCCCACGCGCCGGCCGCGCCGCCCCCAGCCCCATCGGTAGCGGCGGTTTGGAACCGAAGCGTGAGCTCTGTTGTTGGGATGACGAGAGGCGCGCGCCGCACCCAGCCGTCGCCGCACCACCGTTCGAGCACGCGGCCGCGAGGCTCGACGAGCTCGAGAGACGCATCGGCCGCAATGGCACAGCGGCTGTCAAAGCGAAGCCACAGGCACGGGGCGCCGCCAGATGAGAGCTGGAGCTCGAAGGCGCAGCCAGCGGTGTGGGGGTGTTTGGTCTCGATGAGGGTGAGCGCACCGAGGTCAAAATCCAAAGCGAGCTCCGCCTGTTCTAGTTGGTGCGAGAGTGCCGCCGGCGGAGACATTGCCGGCGTCGACGCGTCCCTTGCAGGAGGCACTGCCGGCTGCGACGGGTCCATTTCGGACGCGGCTGCACGCGCCAGCGCTGGCGCCGCCGCCACTGGCGCCGCCACTGGCGCCGCCGCCTCGACCACCCAAGTGCCCATCCCACGCCCCATACTCGCGATCGTCTCGCTCAGCTCGCCAAGCAGCTCGAGCGAGCAGCCGAGCAGCGCCGAGGCCATCTGAGGCGAGAATGCGCCGAGGAGCTCGAGCGCCGCGGCCACTGGAGGCGCGACGCCGAGTAGCGTGAGCCGGAGTCGCTCTTGAAGAGTGCCGAGGCGCTCCCGCTCAGTGCCGAGGCGCGCCCTCAGCTCTCGGAGCACGTGCGCGCTCTGCGTGAAGAGCAGCGCCGCGCATCGCTGCAACTGGACCACCGCCCACTGCTGCGAGTCGGACGATTCGGCCGCGCGACTCAGTAAGGACCAGAAGACGGAGCATATGAGTGAGAGCGTAGAAGAGCTGCTCGCACCGGCGGCGGTGCCATCGCTGCTGGAGGCGTCGCAAAGGCTGGTGGAGGGGTCGTCGCTCTGGGTGTCGCCGCTCTGGGTGTCGCCCATCGACTCGACGCTCGTCGAGAGACTATTGCGTCGCGGCGGAGGCACCGATAGCGGCGTCGGCTCCACGGAGGCGGAATCGAGCGCCTCCGCGGTGAGCACCTCGACGAGGCGTCGTAGCAACAAGGAGGCGTTCGGATGCGTACCGGAGTACGCGTCGCCATCCGAGACGATCACCGCTCTCGTATCCCCATAAGCATCGCCATCGGCATCGCCATAAGCATCGCCATCGGCATCGGCATCGGCATCGCCATCGGGTTCCAGAATGAAATCCGCATCGGGAAGCGAATCGGATGTGTGCTCATTGTGCTCAGGATCGACCCTGCAATGCTTCGCCTTGCCGCCATGCGCCGCCCTCGCCACCCCTACCTCTGCCCGCCGCTCCCCCAGCTCCTCCTCCAGCTCTAGCCCCTCGATGCCGTCGACGAGAATCTCGCCGCGCGGCTCCTCACGCAAGAGCGTGGCAACGTCCGCCTGCTGCGCAAACCAGTAGAAGAGGACCCGGCGGAGCGCGCCGAGCCGGAGGTGCCGCGCTGCGGACGCGCGCGCTGCAGCCGCCGCCGCATTGGGGCGGCGAGCATACCCAGCAACAGGCTCCCCATGAGGCTCCCCAAGAGCCCCCCCCCCAAGAGAGCCCCCTCCCGACCCCCCAAGAGAGAAGAGACGTTCCTTTTGCCCCGCCCCCCCCCCACCAAGCGCGCCACCGCGGAGCAGCTGGAGTAGGAGGGCTCTCCTCTCACCGGGCGCCTCGAAGAAGACGGCGGCGCCCACCTGGAGCACGGCGATCGCCTCAGCCGTCGCCCACTCGCCTACAGCGGCACCCGTCGCAGGATCAGCCCAGCCGAGCCCATCATGCGCGATCCGCAAGAGCAGCGCGCGCAGACGGCGGACGAGCGGACAGAGCGTGCCGCCGGCGCGGCGGCGCGGCGTGCGCATCGGCAGCGGAGGGGCGACGGAAGACGAAGCGTCGAGTGTGCTCTCCAACTCGGCTGCCACCACCCTTGCCGCCGTCTCAGCATAGTCCTCCCCGGAGGAGGCACCTGGGGGGGGGTCCCCTGGACCTCCCAACTGCGGATGGTCCCACGAGCACCCAGCGGCGGCGCTCCCAGCTTGTGCAGCAGCCGCCTTCGCCGCCTTGAAGTCGGCAGCGCTCGACGAGCCCGAGAGGAGACCACTCGCCGCCGCCTCCGCGCCGGCCGCTGAGCGCACGCGCCCGTCATCGGCCGCCTCATCGTCTGTGGCGCACGAGTCGTGAGCTTCGGCGGCGCGAGCATCGGCGCGTGCGCGCGCGTCGGCGCCGTGAGCGTCGCCATCGCGAGCCTCGCTGCCGTCGCCGCCCTCGCCGAGTCCGAATGAGCTCAGCGAGAGATTCGACGCGGAGATGAAGTGGAGGTGTGCTTTGAGCAGCCGGAGTAGAGCGAGGCTCGTGTAGACAAGGGCGAGCTCGCTCGTCGACTGCACCTCTTCCAAGGCGCGCAGCTTCTCGAGAGCTTCGGCACACGCGAGCATCAGCCGCCTAAGCGCTACCGGCGCCACATCGACGCACGAGGGCAGGTGGAGCGGCAGCTGAGTGCCGCTCTCGAGGTATGACCCCCCCCCCGCGCTACCCCCTCCATCTCCTCCTCCGTCGGTTGGCACCCCCCTTCCACCGGGCGCGGCGGCGGCGGCGACAGCCGAGGCGAGCTCCGACGGGCAAAGGCCCTCATGGAGAGATTCCATCGTGTGTTCCCACGGTCCGACGCCCCACACGGCGCCGACCGCCGCCTGTGCGAGCGTCGCACTGAGCACCGCAGCCGCAGCGCTCACCTCGAGGTGTCCCGACGCGAGCAGAGCACCTCGCGAGGAGAACTCGGCGTTCGGGAGGACGCCCACGGTAGGGTGCGCACGCACCGAGCCCAGCGAGACCGACGGAGACATTCTCAGCCCCCGCTGGGTGAGGGAGCTCTCACAGGCGACTGCAAGCGCGCGGAGCTCTGCAGCGGCGCAGACGGTCCGAGGGGTGCGTGGGGGCGGAGGTGCTGGCGGAGGGCGGATCTCGGGGTGGGCGGTGACGCCTCCCCAGCCAGCGGCGTGCATGAGCGCGCGCAACGCAAGCAGCCACTCGCTGAGCTCGCCACGGACGAGCGCTAGGCGGACGAGCGCCTGGAGTGCCGTTGCGGTGTGGGCGGCGTCGGCGGGAGGCGTGGCGGGAGGCGTGGCGGCCGGAGACACCGAGGCGTTTGTGGCGGCGGAGGCGACGCTGGTGCTGCTTGCGCCGTCGGCACCCATTGCGCCCGTGCCCTCAGCGTCGCCCGCGAGCATCTCGGCGCTGAGCGCGCCTGGGAGATACAAGGGAGATACAATGGCGGCGGGGGAATGGGCGAAAATGGGCGGTTGGCATGTGCTGAAAATGGGAGTGGGGCATGTGGCATGATTGGGAATGTGGCATATAGGGAAAATGAGAGTGTGGGCATAGTGGGGAAATCGGGTGTGGAATGCGAAAAACAACATTTATGGGTGTAAAAACATTTATGGGGGTGAGAATTCGAATTGCGTGTGAGAGACTCGCCCGTGGCGTCGACAAGCCGAAGGAGTTTTCGTTGGAGCGTGCGCAGCAGTGGCGCGGCAGATTGGGCGAGAGACGAAGCGCCGCCACCAGCGCCCACACCGCCAGCACCCATGCCACCACCATCGCCACCACCGACGCCACCGCCCACGTCCAAAAGCTGCAAGGGTTGCATCTGCTGTAGTATCTGCACGCATCTCCCCAAGTGGGTGCCCTTTTGTCCGCCCACCTTGAGAGGTGAGAGCGGCGACCTGCCCATCTGGAGGCCCCACCTCGACGTGTACGTGTCCGTGATCGCGCTGCTGCCGCAGCAATGCCGCCCAAGCGCTTCGAGTGCGCGCAAGGCGCCCGCGACGCCCGAACCCGCACCGATGCCGGCGAGCCGCCGGCGCGAGGCGCGCTCAAGCGCCCGCTGTGGCTCGTATGCCTCTCGCCAACGCCGCTGCTCGGCGTGCGATCCGCTCGCGCGCTCGCGGCGCAGCGCGCGGTGCAGCCGCTGCAGCAGGCGGCACCGGCGCTCGACGACGAGTTGATAGCCCATCGGATGCGGCAGTGGTTGCGCGATTCTTTTTTGTTGCTGAGGCGGGAGTGGGGAGGTAGAGGAATTGCTGGTGCTACTGCTGAGGTTGCGTGAGCTGGTGGACTCGCCTTGCCGTGCACTCCTCCTCCTCCCCTCCCCTGCCTTGTGCTCTTCCAGCGTGCCCGCCGCAACCTCAAGCGCGAGAGCGGTGCGCTGCGCAAACAGCTCGGCAGTCGGCAAGAGTGCGCCAGTGCGCAGTAACCAGAGTGTCTCCGAGGAGGCGGTGCGAGCGTTCATGACCGCTTCCGCCTCCTCATCATCATCCTCATCCGAGGCGAAAGCCCCAAGGCCGCCGCAGCCGGGCGTGTGAGCATCGCCATAGCAACCGTCGTCAGCCACCACTGCTGGGTCAGCCACCACTGCTGGGTCGGGCGCGGCGCTGAGCCGAGGGTCCTCGCGGCAGGTGGTGCGGTGTAAGTGTGAGATGTAGAACGCCCGCCCGTCGCTCCCGATCCGCTGCTCCCACGCTGGCGGCAACAGCGGGCTGGCGTCGGCCGCGGACGCGTGCAGCCGCCAGAGCCGTTGGGCGGAGCGCGGCGCGCAGGGGAGGAGCAGGCGGCGGAGCTCGAAGGCCGTGTACACATGCTCGTCCGACTCCTCCTCGGCCAGCATCGGCCTAGAGCCCGATCCGCAGCCACCTCACGCAGAGAGAGAGAGGACGCGGCTCAGTCCAGGCGTCGCTAGGGCTGATGAGAGCGAAAGTTTTTGCCTCATAGGCGTTGCTATTCCAAACTTACGGCGAGTCTTCTTGCCGTCTTCCAGCTTCGATTGGATATATGCTCGCTCTCGCACGGCGTGGGCAGCGGAGGCTGACGCGCAGTACGGTGAGCTCGGTGCGGCATGCGAGCTTCTTTGAATGGCGCACCGACCATGTTCAGCCCGCAGCCCTCACCGCGTACTTTGACGAGCACGAGCAGACGGCAGGCTCTCGCACGCACCTCTTTCCCGGTTGGCTCGGTCTGTGGAAGACAGAGCTGGGCGGCCACACTGGTGAGATCCACCACCTCTACGAGTGGAAGGACTACGACGAGCGCGACGCGGCGCGCAAGGCCGCCGGAGACCACGCGCTCTACTTCCTCTCAAAGGAGGCGAGGCCAAACTTTAATAAGGAGCGGCCGCGATCCCTCCCTCTGCCGTCGCTCCGACAGAAGCTCAGTTCATCCTCCGCGGTGACAATGGTTGAGGTGCACCGCGCCAAACTAATTCAGCCGTGTCCGTATGCTCAGCCGTATGCCCTCGCGTAGGCCCTCTCGTAAATAACCCTAACCCTAACCATTCTGGATCTCCACTCTTCAAGAGTCACTCTATCTCCACTTTTTGAGTTTCGTTTTGCATTCCCTCCCAAGACTCTCCAAGGATCGAAATGGGCGCTCACCTCCCTCTCGCCTCCCTCTCGCCTCCCTCTCGCCTCCCTCTCGCCCCCCTCTCGCCCCCTCTCTCCGTAAGCGCGCACATCTGCAGTTACAACTCCACGCCCGCCCCCCGCCCCCCCCAAAGGCAACCGCATGCCTCGAGGAGTGTGGACTGCCGGGCTCGGGCGGATTCAACCCCCATCCGTCGGACGAGCCCGAGATGGTTGCATGGGAGCTGCGTAAGTACCAGCTACAGCTGGGGTATGACACAGTGCCGAGGTTCCTCGAGCTCTACAAAGAGGGGCTCAAGGATAAGCTCGCAGCAGACGACTCTGGCGCCTCCGAGCTCGCCACGCTCCTCTATTCAGACTCTGGCCCTTTGAATGTGGTGGTGGAGCTCTGGCGGCATGAGACGATGCAGCGCGCGCAAGACTCGCGCAAGGCCTCGCGCAAGGCCACCAAGTGGCGCTCCGCCATCAATGAGATCGCCAAGCTCTCAACCTCATTCGACACACGCTTCATGCGGCCGATGCGATTCAGCCCTTGGCGTTGACACGGAGCAGCTGTACTGCCATTTGCCATCAACCACGGTCACAGAGTAACACATGTGAATCTAAGTAGTACCATGGTAAAGTGAGCTCAACGACGCTGATAGGAGACAGCGTCAAGCACCGTGAGGATGCTTCGTATGATCTACTTGACTCGAGGCTTAATTCTGTACATGTAAGAAATTCAGACTCCGCAATTGGCTCCATCAGCCACGTAGTCATGATCAGTGAGCTCCCACTCGCCCAGCAAAACCAATCGCCTTTGCATCCCCCGCAATCGACTCACTCTGGGCCGTGTTCATGATGAGTGTGCCAATGACTAATGGGCCAATCAGAAACAATCATAGAATTACAATCGTCACCTTTGCATCAACCATCAGCAGCGTGCACGAACTTGACCTGCAGTGCAAACCGCTGGCGTACTTGCGCCGGATCGTACACAATGAACTCGTTGTACAGCAGCGAGCCGCCTTCGACGTTGGATGGTTCTGGTCTGCCCTTGGGCACGCTCACACCGCACTCGCCTGGCAGTGTGCAGCTCTCGAGAGGACACGGAACAGTCTTGCCTCTTCCCCACGTCGAGTGGCGCTTCGCATGCCGGCACTGACGCTCGGCTTCATACTCGTTGGTCAGCCGTTCTGGGTAGGGGGCGGGGCGGGGTAGGAGGCGGCGGGGGGGCAGGGATGCGTCTGTAAGGGGCGATGGGGGAGTAGGGGCGTAGAGGAGGCGGGAGGCGGGGTGAGGGGTGAGGGGTGAGGGCGTGGTAAGTGGGGGTGAGGGGAGAGTAAGTGGGGTAGGGGGAGGGTCAGCGTGGGTAAGCGAGGGTAAGAGAGGGTGAGAGAGGGTAAGAGAGGGTACGTAAGGGTAAGAGTCGGGGTACATCTCACCATACGACTCGCCAAGGGCCACCTCGCAGAGCGAGAGCACTCCGATCGCGTCCATCGGCGCGAAGCAGTACTGCGCCGCCTTGGTTGCCATATCGGCAAAGTAGATGCCCTTGCCGAACATGTATCCCGTCAGTGGCGCTTCCTCAGGCGCGACACGCAGCCCACGCGCGAAGATGGCGGCCCAGTTGCTCAGCCGGCTCCCATGCCACAGCAGACGACGGTTGCCCGTCGCCGCCTTAAAGGCGTCGGCCTCGCCCTCGCGGCACACCTGGCAGAGGCCCCAACATACCACTCATCCACCATGATCCGCACGGCTCCATTCACGCGGCTATACATGCCCAAACACTGTGTCTGTTGAATCTGTCGAAACGTATTTGCTAGCACACCTCGAAGGCTTGCTCGAGCTTGACGACGAAGCCGTGCGTTGGCGCGTGCGTATTGCGCAGGTACTCCTCGAGCAGAGAATGGAGGGCCGATGTGCGCTCGATGGGAATGAGCTTGCAACACAGCTGGCCGTACCTAGTGGGGTGGGGGAGGGGGGCGAGGCTGGGTTAGAGTTGGGTTAGGGTTAGGGTTGGGTTAGGGTTGGGTTGGGGGT
>MDSY01039232.1_pt1 | contig 15166 bp, 12 predicted proteins | sample 811131 | NCBI WGS metagenome assembly MDSY01 (sample SAMN05326643, study PRJNA326480) | marine metagenome | isolation source: seawater | place: Atlantic Ocean: South West | collected 2010 | reverse complement strand
TGAAATAATTTTTCAACTCTCTTTCAATCACCATTTTTCTGGTCTTTATAATATATCAAACAAGAATGTTTTTTCTAAAGGAGATTTTTATTTAGCGGTAGCTAAGAAGCTAGGAATAAAACCAATATATAAAAAAGAAGATTTAAAACCAGGAACTATTGAAAGATCAGTTTCTTGTGGCTTATCACCTTCCAAAATTGAAAGTAAAACTGGACTATTAATGCCTTCTAAAAGTGATTTAGTAGATTGCATTTTTAATGAACAAGAAGGTTATAAGAGATAGTCATGTCATTAGAAAATAAAATTTTGAAAGAATTTTCTAAGATAAGAGAAATGCAGTATAGGTCTTATCCTGAAATGAGAATTACTGATGAAGAGACTTATAAAACCATAAAAGGAACCTCATTTATAAAGATCTTGATCAAAGGACTTTTAAGTTTCTTTTCTTTGCAGACTGGGAAAAAGAAATATTTCATACTTGGAACAAGAGAAAGGGATTTTATTTCTTCTTTGCCAAAAAAAGAAACTATTATTATTGTTCAAAGTTTTAGAGAAGTTCTATTTGCTTTTCAAAAGGGATTTAATTTTATTTATATGGGTCTTTTGCAATATCAAATGATAAGAGCCTTCATTGAAAATGATCATAAAGTAATAAAACATTTAACAAGAAAAGTAACAAAAATAATTTCTCATAGCATAGGATCACCTTTATTAATCTATTTTACTGATGTCCATCCAGCTGAAATTTTATTTAGAATTGTTACAGAGGCTACAGAAAAGAAATTTACAACTGTTTGTGGGCAACATGGAGTTTTTCTTAATGTTAATAAGCCTGATTTTGTTTATGAAGGAAAATATTCAGATTATTTCCTTGCTACTGGAAATTCTCAGGAGAAAGTAGCCCCTAATAAAATTGGTAATAAAGTAAAAGTGATAAATTTAGGACCTTTATTTGATATTCCTAATGTCAAAGATAATAGCGATTTGGAAATAGTTCTTGTCAGCAATGGAGGAGCAGATGTAGACAAGGCAAGAAGTAATCTAACAGCAAAGATAATATTAGATATTTCAAAGATTTTAGAAGACAACAAAATCAATTATGTGATTAAACCTCATCCTTCTGATGACTTAAGAATATTTAAAGAAAATAAGCATATATATTTAGGAGACAAGGGTTCGTTAATATCCAACAAAGCAAGAATTTTTATGGGATTTGTTAGCACACTACTTTATGAAGCACACGTTTGTGGGCATACTATTGCAGAGATAAAATTGAATAAAAGTAATCATCTACTTAATCATGAAGAGAACAACAGTTTTTTTATCGACCATACATTTTATGAGAATGACCTGGAAGCGATAGGACGTGTCTTTTCTCCAATGTCTAGTTTGAAAAAAAAGAACGTAGAAGACTTTTATCTCAAATCCTTACAGAGTCGATTAAAGTCATGTCTAAACAAGATAGATCAAGATAAGCAAAGAGAAACTTTTTGATATGAGTAACAATACTAAAATTCAACCTGTTATTCTTTGTGGAGGAGAAGGACTAAGGCTTTGGCCAATTTCAAGGAAGTCAATGCCGAAACAGTTTTATGATTTGTTAGGTAAGGGGGAATCAAACTTATCTTATATCTTAAAGCTCGTTGATAAACCTTCTTTTAAGGATCCGGTAATAATATCTAATATAAAATTAAGACCTTTATTAAAAAAGGAGTTATTTAGAATTTACCCTAAAAGAAAATTTACAGTCCTCCTTGAACCTAACTCTAAATCAACAGCACCAGCAGTATCAGCAACTGTAAATTATTTTGATTCAGTAAATGTAGATAAAGATCAACCCCTGGCCTTTCTACCTTCAGATCATCTCTTTTCTAAGGGTTCACAGCTAATCTTAGAGTTAAATAAATTGATTAAATATGGATTTGGAGAACATATAACTCTTATAGGAGTTAAGCCAGAGTACGAAGAAGTTGACTACGGGTATATAAAATTTAAGACTTCCAAAAAAAAATTCAAAGAAGTAGATAAATTTATAGAAAAGCCATCTTTAAGGACTGCGAAGAAATACTTGAAAAGTAAGAATTTCCTTTGGAATACAGGAATATTTATTGGAAAACAAAATACATTTAATGAGCTCCTAAAAAAATATTACATGGATCATTCTTTAGTAAAGACTGCTGTTCAAGATTCTTCAATTAGAACTGAAAATAAAGTTAGTTACATTTTATTAAGTAGAGAATTCTCTAAAGTTTCAAATGATTCTTTTGATAAGTCCGTACTAGAAAGAACATCAAACATTAAAGTAATTAAAGCTAATATAGGCTGGAGAGATATAGGTTCTTGGAAATCTATTTATAAGTCATTAGGGAAAGACAAGAATCAGAACTCTTTCTTTGGATCCGATATACATTCTCATAACGTAAATAATACGCTTGTTTACAAGACTAATTTATCTAATAAGAAGGAGATTCTAGTTGCAGATATTTCTAATTTAGCAGTAGTTGACACCCAGGATGCTCTATTAATCACTAATCTAAATTCTAATTCTAACTTTAAAGAAATATTAAACAGATCAAATATTAAGAATAAAGACACAACGAGTTTATTTCATAGACCTTGGGGTCATTATACAAATCTACTTTCTGAACCCAATGTCTTGGTGAAGCAAATTACTCTTTACCCAAGATCTTCTATGTCATTACAAAGACATTCCCATAGAAGTGAACATTGGACTTTTTTATCAGGGAAGGCTTATGTAACTGTAGGTAATACAAGAAAGTTGTATAAACAAAATCAATCTGTATTTATAGAAAGAAAAGTAAAACACAGGCTTGAAAACCCTTTTAAAAAGCCTCTTGAGATGATAGAAGTTCAGATAGGTGATGAAATTTCTGAAGAAGACATAGAAAGGTTTGATGATCTATATGACAGAATGGAGTAAATTTAAGTTTAATCTTTATAAATAATTTAAAACTAGAAATGAAAATAGTTAACGATCGTATACTCGAAGATTTTAAAGCTAACAAATTAATTTCTTTAAATTTAGGGTCAGGATATGAAAAAAAAGAAGGGTTTTATAACCTTGATATTCATGAAGGTCTAGGAATAGATATGGTAGCTGATCTAAATCTACCTTTAGATGAGGTACCTGATAATTCAGTTTCTAGAATATATAGCAATCAAACTTTTGAGCATGTAGAGAATTTATTTGGTCTCCTTTCAGAGATTCATAGAATAACTGTTAAAGGAGGAATCTGTGAGATTATAGTTCCTCACTTCGCTAACCCCTATTATTATTCTGATCCTACCCATGTCCGTAACTTTGGACTTTTTTCAATGCACTATTTCACCAATGAAGAGCATCAGTGGAAGAGAAAAGTTCCATCATATTATTCCGAAACAAAATTCATTTTAAAAGATGCAAAGATTATATTTTACAAAGACACTCTGGTTGATCATATCTTCGCAAATGTTTTAGGCCCATTGGTTAATTTATCTAGATCTTCACAGTTTATCTATGAAAGAAGGTTCAGTTGGATATATCCTCCTTCAAATGTACATTTTCTTTTAGAAGTTTCTAAGTAGATCTTAATTGATGAAGACAGTCTTAGTCACAGGTTCCGAAGGACAGCTAGCTAAACATATTTTTGAAGAAAGCAAAGAAGAAAAGAAATTTAATTTTATCTTTTCGACGAAGAAAAACTTAAATATATCTAACAAAGAAAACTTGGAAGATTTCTTTTCTTCTAAGAGAATAGATATTCTTATTAATTGTGCAGCATTTACAGATGTTGATGGTGCTGAATCCCTTCAAGATGAAGCTTATGAAATTAATCACAAAGCAGTTAAGTTTTTATCGCAATTAGCTAAAAAATATGATTTCACCTTTATACATATCAGTACAGATTATGTTTTTGACGGTAAGAAGAGGGATCCTTACTTAGAAATAGATAAAACTAATGCTTTAGGTGCTTATGCCAAGTCTAAATTGAGAGGTGAGAGAGTTATTATGAAAAGCAGCTGTAAATCAATCATTTTAAGGACAAGCTGGCTTTATTCTAGCTTTGGAAATAATTTTGTAGAAACTATAACTTCTCTTGCAAAAAAGAATAAATCTTTGAAAGTGGTTAGTGATCAATTTGGAACTCCAACTTCTGCCATAGATTTATCTAGAGCAATAATCCATATGATTAAATCAGAAACTTTCCTTTCTTTGTCAAAGCAAAAAGAAATTTTTCACTTTTCAAATACAGATATTTGTAGTTGGTATGACCTAGCTGAAGAGGTTGTAAGATATCTTAAACTTGATTGTGAAGTACAACCTTGCTCAAGTGATGAATATAAAACTAAAGTTAAAAGGCCTTTTTATTCTGCTTTAGATAATAATAAATTTTCAAAAGAATTTAGATTTGAAATAAACAATTGGAGACAAGCTTTACATACTTTACTTGATAAGAAAAAAATTTTATGAAAAGAATCAAGATAACCTCTTTGACTGACCATTTAACCACACCATCTTCAAGGTTCAGGGTAAGGCAGTTAATTCCTTACCTGAAGGAAAAAGAAATAGATGTTTATGACTTACCAAGGAGATTTTCTTCCCAAAAAGCTGCAAGGCTCTTTCCAAAAAAAAGAATTAGTAAATCTTTTATAAAAATTAACTATGCTTTTGTCCAAGAATTAGCCAATGTGATCCAAACTTTGTTTAGATTATTAAAAGCTCAAGACTCTGATTATTTACTTATTTCAAGAGAACTAATAGATAATTTTCCTTCTTTTGAAAGGTTTATAACAAAAAATATTATCTTAGATATTGATGATGCAATTTTTATAAATAGACCCCAGTGTCATGATAAGACTTTAACTTTATTAAAAAAATCTCCAATTGTATTTGCTGGTAATTCTTACCTTTATTCTTGGTGTAAACAATTTACTGAAAATGTATATGAAATTCCTACGCCTGTTGATGTAAATAAATTTTTGGAGAAGAAAAGAAAACCTAAAGATAGTTTCGTTGTTGGTTGGCAAGGAACTTCTTCATCTTTTCAATATTTGAAAGAAATTGAAAATGAGTTAGGAGAGTTCTTTTACGGAAAGAATAATTGCCATTTTAATATCTCTTCGGATAGATACCCTTCGGAATTAGAGAAATTAAGTAAATATATAAAATTTAGTAAATGGAATGCAAAAGATGAAGTGAGTCATATACATGAATTCGATATAGGAATTATGCCTATGGAAAAAAGTGAATATTCTTTGGGCAAGTGCTCCTATAAAATGCTTTTATATCTTAGTTGCGGTATACCAGCATGCGTAACATCTTGGGGAATGAATAAGGATGTATTAGAAAAAGGGAAAGTAGGTGTTGGCATAAAGAATTCCAATGACTGGACAGAATCACTTGAGTACTTATATCAGAATAGAAAAAACCTAGATAACATTTTTCCAGATTGCAGAAAGGTTATTGAAGAAAACTATTCTGTAGAGAAAGTAGTAAATAAAATTGAAGAAATTATTAAAAATCATAGGTTAAGTTAAATTTTATGTGTGGAATAGTAGGAATATTTGGAGATAGTAATCTGTCTGAAATAGAGGTTTATATATCTAATATGACAAATGCTCTTAAACATAGAGGCCCTGATAGTAAAGGTATATGGCTTGATGAAAAGAGAAATTTAGCACTTGGGCATAGAAGGTTATCAATAATTGATCTTTCTGATACAGGACATCAACCAATGGTTTCAAATTGCGGCAGATTCGTCCTCTCTTTCAATGGAGAAATATATAACCACCTTGAGCTGAGAAAAAAATTTGAAAATTTATCTAAAGAGAAAAATGACAAGGAACTAATTTGGAAAGGCACTTCAGATACTGAGACAATCTTAGAGGGATTTTCATTAATAGGCATTGAACAAACCCTCAAAAAGAGTGTTGGCATGTTTGCAATGGCAATTTGGGATTTAGAAGAAGAAAAGTTGCATTTAACTCGAGACAGGATGGGAGAAAAGCCTCTTTATTATGGTTGGAGCAACAAAAACTTCATTTTTGCTTCTGAATTAAAAGCCTTTAAAGAATACAAGCTTTTTAATAATGAAATAGACAGGGATTCTATTAATATTTATATGAGACATAATTATATTCCAACCCCAAGATCTATATATAAGAATATCTTTAAACTTATACCAGGGACTTTAATATCTTTAGGTTTGGATGATACTAAAAATAATGTAGCTAAGTTAGAAACCTTAGTTTGGTGGTCTCTAAAAGAAGTAACATCAGAAGGAAAAAGAAACTTAATCTTAGATGATAGACAAAATCTAAAACAACTAGAAGAAAGCCTAATCGATTCAATAAAATTACAGTCAGTTGCAGATGTCCCTCTCGGAGCTTTCTTGTCTGGGGGAGTGGATTCGTCATTGATTGTATCTTTAATGCAATCAAATTCTAAAACTAAAATAAATACCTTTAGTATTGGATTTAAAGAAGGAGATTATAATGAAGCAGAGTATGCTAAAAAGGTAGCTAACCACTTAAAGACTAACCACACTGAGTATTATTTGTCGTATCAAGATGCACTTGATTTAGTACCAAGGCTCCCACAATTGTATGATGAACCCTTTGCGGACTCTTCTCAAATACCCACTCATTTAGTTTCCTTGATAGCAAGAAAACATGTGACAGTTGTTTTATCAGGAGATGCAGGGGATGAACTCTTTGGTGGTTATGTTAGGCACCTACAAGCCCCTAAAGTTTGGAAAATAATCTCTCTTATACCTAAAAAACTTAGGCCTGTATTAAGTTACTTGTTGCTTTTAATTTCAGCTGATCTTCTAAACAAGATTGGAAATCTTTTCCCTAAGAAATTTAGAGTTAACTTTTTAGGAGATAAATTACATAGATTTGCAGATAGATTGAGTAGGTTAAAAGATGAAGATGACCTTTATTACAGTTTAGTTTCCGAGTGGGAAGATCCTTCTAAAGTGGTTTTGAATTCAAAAGAGCCTGAGAACTTTATAAAAATGAAATCTAATTGGCCTCAAGGGCTTTCTTATGAAGAAAGAATGATGTATTTAGATATGTCGACTTATCTTCCAGATGACATTTTAGTTAAAGTTGATAGAGCTTCTATGGCTACTAGTTTAGAAACAAGAGTACCATTTTTAGATCATAGAATAGTTGAACTTTCTCAAAGAATACCCTTGAATCAAAAAATTTCTGGAGGTGAAGGGAAGAAGATATTGAGAAAAATTTTGTATAAATATGTCCCAAGAGAGCTAATAGAAAGACCTAAACAAGGCTTTGGTATACCTTTAGGCGAATGGCTTAGAGGGCCATTAAAAGACTGGGCTGAGGAGTTATTATCTGAAGAAAGATTAAAAGAAGAAGGGTTCTTTGATGTAAATTTGGTCCAAAGTAGATGGAAAGAACATTTATCAAAAAAAAGAAATTGGGAGCATAGTTTGTGGAGTGTATTGATGTTTCAGGCTTGGCTAGATTTAAACTAATTTTTAATGGCTAAAGTTTTATATATAAGCTATGACGGGGTTTTAGAACCTCTAGGACAATCTCAGGTATTAAATTACTTAAAAATACTATCCTCAGAGCATGATATTTACTTACTTACTTTCGAAAAAAGGACTGACTTAACTTCTAATAACTATCAGTTAGTTTTTGATGAGTGTAAGGAACACGGTATCGAATGGGTCCATTTGGATTACCACAAATCTTTATTAGGAACATACGTTGATATAATTAAGGGCTTACTTATATCTACTTACATCTGCTTTAAGAAAAAAGTAAATATTATTCACTCTAGAAGTTACTTGCCTTCTTTAATAGCCTTCTTACTTAAGAAGACAATACATACCAAGTTTATTTTTGACATGAGGGGACTTTGGGCAGATGAAAAGGTTGATTCAGGTGTGTGGGATAAAAGTGGATTTCTATACAAGATCGTAAAGTCTTTAGAAAAAGTTTTTTTATTAAATGCAGACAAGACAATTTCATTAACGGAGTCTGGTAAAAAAGAAATATTGAGTTTTGATTATTTAAGGAATAAAGACATTAATCTCTCAGTTATAAGGACCTGTACAGATTTAGATTTATTCAAAACTAATGTTTTATCTGAGAAAAAAGATGGATTCTTTAAAAATAAGTTTGTTTTAGGTTATGTAGGTTCCGTAAGTCTTTGGTATGACTTTCCAAAAGCAATTTTATTTTTTAAGTATTTGTTAGAAATAAAAGAAAATTCAGTTTTTTATATAATAAATAAAGGAGAACATGCAGAGATAAAAGAAATGTTAAATAATCATTCCTTGTCGGAAGATTCCTACATTATAGAATCTAAAACACACTCTAATGTTCCTTTGGCTATGCAAAGAATGGATGCAGGAATCTTTTTTTTAGAATCTTATTACTCTAAAGTTGCCTCAGCTCCAACCAAATTAGGTGAATTTCTGGCAATGGGACTTCCTTGCGTAACAAATAAAAATATAGGAGATGTTGATTTGATATTAGAAGGAACACCAGGAGGTCTAGTACTAAATAATTTCGATACTAAAACTTTGGAAGATTCTGTAAAAAAGCTAATAGAGCTTACTGAAAATGAACATATAGCAGATAGTTGCAGAAAAATTGCTAAAACTTACTTTTCTTTAAAAGAGGGTGCAACTATCTATAGTAAATTTTATAAGGATCTTTGTTAGTGAAAAAAAAGATTTTAATATTATGTCCTTTCCCAAAGGGACAAGCTGCAGGCCAAAGATTGAAGTATGAGCAATATTTTGAATATTGGGAGGAGGAAGGTTATGAAATTAGAGTTTCCTCTTTTTCTGATCTTAAACTATGGGAAGTTCTCTATAAAGAAAAATACTTCTTAAGAAAAGCTCTTGGAGGTTTAAGGGGATATCTAAGAAGAATTAGAGATATATTCTTATTAAATAAATTTGATTTAGTATATATATTCATGTGGGTTACCCCATATGGGTCTACATTTTTTGAGAGACTAGTCAGAAAACTCTCTAAAAAAGTTATATATGATTTTGATGATTCAATCCATTTAGAAAATAGAGAAGAGGATTTCTCAATTCTAAATGTCTTTAAAAGTAATAAAAAAAGTAACTATTTAATAGAGAGTTCAGATCATGTAATTATTAGCTCCCCTTTCCATTCTGAGTATTGTATTGGTCTTAATAAAAATCAAAAATGTACTTATATTCCTTGCTCGCTCGATACACAAAGATTTACGTTAAAACCAAAAGATAAATTAAACCAGAAGGTTGTTATTGGGTGGACCGGTACATTTAGTTCGATAATGTACTTAGATACTCTAAAAGATGTTTTTAAAGAATTAAGTCAAAAAAAAGAATTCTTATTGAAAATAATTGGAAATTTTAACTACAACTTGGAAGGGGTAGATTTAGAGGTAATTCAATGGAATAAGAAAACAGAGATTAATGATCTACATAGTTTTGATATTGGTATTTACCCTTTAATAGAGGATCAGTGGGCTCTAGGAAAAGGAGCTCTAAAAGCAATGCAATATATGGCTATAGGGATCCCAACAGTAGCTACAAATTATGGAACAAATCCACAAGTTATAGAGCAAGAAATTAATGGATTTCTGGTAAATTCAAAAGAAGAATGGGTAGATAAATTAGAATATCTTATTTCAAATCCTGAAGAAAGAATAAGGCTAGGAGTTAATGCTAGAAAAAAGATCGAAGATAATTATTCAGTAGAAACACTAAAGGGAGTTTATTTAGATGTATTTAAAGATTCTCAAAACAGTTAATTTATGAGATTTAGTATCCATGCGATTTCTATAATAAACTAGTAAAGATTTCTATCTTATAAATTCACTTATAAAATTCAATTATGGACAACGATAATATTAGAGAAGACAGCAATTGCAGGATTTGCCATTCTGAAGTAAGAGAGGTTATAAACCTTGGAAGTTCAAGTCCCGCTAATAATTTTGTAGAAAAAGAATCTGATTTATCTTCCTTCTACCCTCTAATAGTTGATCTTTGTAGCGATTGTCTTTCAATACAATTAAGGCATTGTCTTGATCAAGAGATTTTATATAAAGATTATACCTATATGACACCTGATGTTAGTTCTTTGACGAAACACTATGAAGATCTTATCGAATTATTAAAAGCCAAAGACTTATTAGGAACTTCAAAAAGATGTTTGGAGGTAGGAAGCAATACCGGACTATTTATTGACAAGCTCAGCCCTCATGTAGAAAAAATTGTAGGTATAGACCCAGCAGAGAATATAGTTAAAGTTGCTAATGACTTGGGAAGAGAAACTGTATGTGATTTTTTTAATAAAAAATCTTCAGAAACTTTGTTAAGTAGATATGGTTCTATGGATTTGATTATAGCTCGACATATGTTTGCTCATAATGAAGACCCTAAGATTTTACTGGAGGCTATGGACGAAATAATCTCACCGAGAGGGTCAATTATGATTGAAAATGCTTACGCTATTCCAACTCTTCTGAATGGTGAATTTGATCAAATATATCATGAACATATGTTTTATTACTCTGTAATAAATATGCAGAATTTACTTAAAACCCAATCCTTTGAACTTTTTGATCTTATGCATTCAAAAATCCACGGAGGTTCAATAACCTTCTTGGCAGCTAAGATAGGTGAAAAGAGAATTTCCTCTAAAATAGAAGAATTTATGTCAAATGAACAAGACCTTTTTAAAGAAGATAAAATTTTTAAAGAATTTAATAAAAAGATACTTGAGATTAAAGTAAGAGTTTTAAATGAAATAAATGAAGATAAAAGCCAAGGTAAGCTCATAGCTGCCTATGGAGCTTCTGCTAAGGCTTTCACCATGTTTAGTTATCTTGGATTAGATAATAGTGTAATTTCTTATTGTGTTGACACAACTCCAACCAAAATTAATAAGTATTTTCCTGGATTTGGGATAAGAGTTGTAGATGAAGAGACACATATGAAGATAAATGCTGACACAATAATAGTTACTGCTTGGAATTACAAAGAGCATATCATGGAAAAATCAAAAGATATTTTTAAGAAAGGAACAAAACTGATTTTTCCTCTTCCTGAGTTTGAAGTGCAAATTGTTGAATAATTTTAGATTAAAAAGTATTTAAATTGATTAAGCCTTTAACTTTAATTTGGTTAGGATTTTATTCAAGAGTCCTGGTAGCACTTTTTAGTGGTGGTCAGTTAGTTGGTGATAGTTTCTATTATCACTGGATAGCTTCTAGAGCTGTTAATTTAGGTGAAAGAGGCTTAGATCCAACAATTGTGCAAGAGGAAGGTCACGGTTTATTTTCTTCACTTCTATCTTCTTTATATTTCTTCACCACAGATTCCTACTTTATAGGGTGTCTTTTTTCAATATTTGTTTGGCTTTTATCAGCATATGTTTTAAAGAAAATACTGGGACTTCTAAATGCCGATAAAAGAACAGTATTTTTAGTTTTAATCTTTTACTGCTTCTTGCCTAGTTCGTTAATAAATACAAGTGTTCCAATGAGAGAATCTTTTGAACTTCTTTTTGTAAATTTATTAATCTATTCTTCTCTACGAATTTATTTAAATAGTTCCTTTATTCATTGGATATATTTAATGTTATCTGGATTTCTTTTGGGTCAATTTCATAGAGGTCTTTATGCTTTTAGCGGGGTTATATTATTAGCAGTAATAGTTTCTTCTTATTTAAGAAACAGGAAATCCTTTCCTATTGAAGGATATCTATTAGTGGTTCCTTTTGTAGTATTCTTATCAGTTTATGGATTTAATTTCTTTTCCAGCCAATCATATGATTTATCAGAGGGCTTATATTTTGCTATACAAACTTATCAAGAGGGCACTTTAGCTAATATGTCGCGAGCTTCTTATGAACCTTTCTTATCGGGAAGTGAAGGCACTTTCAGTCTTTTACTCTTTTTACCCATTAATTTATTCCAGTACCTCTTTGAACCAATGCCTTGGAGAATCTCTTCTATAGTTGATATTGTGGTAACCTTTGAAAACCTATTTAGAGGAATTCTTATCTATATTTCTATAAAGGGATTAATTAAAACTGAAACTTTAGCAAGAAGACCCCTTTTGTTTTTATTCTTGGCATATTTAGTAATAGAGATATTTTGGTCTTTTGGAACTACTAATTGGGGCACAGCAGCTAGACATCATGTTCCGGGAATGGGACTAATCTTGATAACAGGATTCTATTTTTATTCCAAGTACCCCATGAATAGAAGAAAAACAAAGACCTTATGAATACTGAAAAAGACACAAACATAGATAAGAAGACGGTTGAGGGCTTTGGAGAGGAATGGACTAAGTTTGACCAATCAGATCTTGATCTTGAAGAAAGAGAAAATATATTTAACCAATATTTCTCTATATTTCCTTGGGAAAGAATTTCCGATTCTTCTGAGGGATTCGATTTAGGCTGTGGTAGCGGTAGATGGGCTATCTCAGTTGCTTCAAGAGTAGGAAGTCTTCACTGTATTGATCCAAGTGATGCTTTGGAAATTGCTAAACGAAATCTTTCTGATCTAGATAATTGTGTCTTTCATAAGGATTCAGTTGATTCTTTATCTTTACCAGATAATAGTATGGATTTCGGTTATTCTTTGGGGGTACTTCATCACATACCAGACACTCAAGATGGAATTAATAAATGTGTGGCAAAACTAAAACCTAGTGCACCTTTCTTGGTTTACCTTTATTACAATTTTGAAAATAGACCTTTTTGGTTCAAATTATTGTGGTCTATATCTGATATATTAAGAAAAGCCATATCCAGACTTCCTTTTAAGATGAAGAGTCTAGTTTGTAATTTAATTGCACTTTTTATTTATTATCCGTTATCTAGGTTCTCTTATTTACTAAGCCAATTATCTATAAACACTCATTCTCTTCCATTATCAGAGTACAAGGATAAAAGTTTTTATACTATGCAAACAGATGCATTAGATAGGTTTGGTACTCAATTGGAGAAAAGATATAGTAAAAAAGATATTGAAGAAATGCTTATTAAGGCTGGTTTAGAGAAAATTGTTTTTAGAGACTCAGCACCTTTTTGGTGTGCTCTAGGTTATAAGGTAGTTAGGTAAATTTATTGGAATCAGTTAAAAAGAATTTAATCAATATATTGCTATTAATTTTAGGTGGACTTTTTTCCTCTATACTCTTATTTTTTACTCAGGTCATACTGGCTAGAGAATTAAGCCCTTTACAGTTTGGAACTTTTTCTGCTGCTATTGCTACCATAACCTTAATAGCTCCACTATCTCTTTTTGGCCTGCAACATGCTTGGTTAAAGGTTTATGGTGAAGAAGGATACTCTGCAAATAGAATATTAAAGCCAAGTTTAAAATTTATCTTTTTTTCTGCTTCTCTATCAATTCTTTTAATAACTTTATGGGCATTTTTAGGGCCTCATTCTAGTCAATTCAAGAATATTCTCTTAGGATTAATAGCTCTAGTCTTTAATTACATAGTGATTGAATTGGTAACTGCTAGGCTACAACTAGAATCAAAATTTTCTTTTCTTTCACTTTGGCAACTATTCCCTAATTTATTTAGATTTACATTAGTAGTTTTCGGAGTGCTTTTTCTGTTTGAGAAGCTAGAAATCATCCATATTCTTTTTGTGTATAACATTTCTGCTATTTTAATGATTCTCGCAAGCATGTTTTTTTTGATTCCAATGGTTGCAGGAAATATAAAATTGGAAGGTAATTTTGGTGACCATTCTAAAAAAAGAGCAAGTTTACATACACTTGAAAGCTTTACAGATATTTTTAAACTTTGCAGTCCTTTTGGTCTAGCTGCTGTTTTCTATTTAATCTATCTTCAAAGCGACCTAATTATCATCAAATACCTTAAAGGTGATGAGGCAGTAGGAATTTACAATGCTGCATTTGTTGTTATTTTAGCTTTTTATCTTATTCCAGGAATTATTTATCAGAAGTTTTTGCTTCCTAAATTCCATCAATGGGCTAATCATGATGAATCTAGTTTTCTTAAATTTTATCAAGCCGGCAATGGGATAATGTTAATGGCAGGCATAGTACTTCTCTTCATTTCATATTTAGTAATCCCAATCCTGCACCCACTTTTATTTGGAATGGAATATCTTGAATCAGTTAAAGTTCTAAGTATTTTAATCCTTTGTATTCCTGTGAGGTTTTTAGCAACTAGTATAGAAATACCACTTTTTACTAGAGGCTTTATGAATAACAAAACAAAGATAATGGGACTTGTTGCTATGATAAATTTAGTTTTAAATTTTCTACTAATTCCTATTTACTCTATCTATGGAGCAGCCATATCAACTTTAATAAGCGAAATTCTTCTGCTTAGCCTATACTCATTTTCAGCTATGAAAAATATATTTGGAGTAAAAATGTGGCAGAACTGGTTTCTTGGTTTGAGTTATCAATTTTGGAAGAATCATGAAGAAAAATAATATATCTCTTTTTCTAAAAAGCGAGCAACTCTGATGGAACAAGGAACTTCTATAAGTGTTGTAATTCCTACTTTGGACAACCCTGAAGCTGTTAAAAAAGTTATTCATTCACTTAACAGTCAAACTTTATTTCCAAAGGAAATTTTAATCTGTGATTCAAGTTCAAAAAATGAAATTGAAGATCTAATAAAAACAATAGAATCAAAAATAGAGATTAAATATTTTAGAGTGGGCAAAGCCTTCCCTTATGATCGTATATTAATTGCATTCAACAAGACCCTCTTTAAGAGAAGAATGCTTAATCTTAAGCATAAAGGAAGGGCTTTTCCTTATGAGGCTACAAATCTTGGATCAGAACAGGCAAAAGGTGAATTCTTAGCTTTTCTAGATGCTACAACTATTCCAGAAAAAGATTGGTTAAAAGATTACCTGCTTATATATAAAGAAAAAAAGGTAAATGTTGTTTTTGGTAAGACAAAATATTTAGCTCTTACCTCTTTCCAAAAACTACTTAGAGCATCAACTTATGGAAGAAGAGGGCATGAGACTATTCCCGGAACTCTAATTAGAAAGAAAGATTTCCTTCTATCTGGACAGATTATTAAAGGTGTTAGGTCTGGAGGAGATATAGAGTGGAGAAATAGAGTAAGATCAATGTTTAGCTTTAATTTACCAAAAAATCCATATTTAT
>MDSY01097049.1_pt1 | contig 15167 bp, 13 predicted proteins | sample 811131 | NCBI WGS metagenome assembly MDSY01 (sample SAMN05326643, study PRJNA326480) | marine metagenome | isolation source: seawater | place: Atlantic Ocean: South West | collected 2010 | reverse complement strand
AGATAAACAAAGTCTAAACTACTATTATTTGAAATGTGATATAATGTATCTAATCCTACTGTTAGTATTAATTTATCTATATATTCAATATCATCTAAACGATCATACGGTAAATCAACAACGATTTCTCTAGTTTTTGAATTTTCCATAGAATTTCCTGTTTCAGTATTCATTTTAATTTGCTTTTAATTAAAAAAAACATCAAATTTTATTTTAATTTACTAACACTATATATTATAGACCTAATAAATTATACATGTCTTCTTCATTTGTATCAAAATTTTCATTAAATAATAATGTTTCATCTTCTAATATACTTACCATAGTATTTCGTTTAGTCACCTGTTTGTTTAAAATTCTTTCATCTATGGTATTCATATTCCGACTATTTACTATATAACTTGGATTATATCTCAGTGTATATTTATGCACTTTTACTCTATTATTTTGTCCTATCCGATGTGCTCTACATATTGCTTGAATTTCATTTGACGGATTCCAGTCCGGAGATGTTATAAATACATCGGAAAATTTCTGCAAATTTAAACCTACCCCTCCAGCTTTAATTTGTATAATTAATACCCTATACTTATTTTCTTTTATAACATATTTATTACAGCTACTCATTAGTTTATATTTTTGAACTGGATCATTATTAAAACTATCTAACACATAATTACGCTGTTTTTGTGTTAAACTACCATCATATATTTTGGAAAAAATTCCTTTTATTTTAAGTTCCTTTTTAATTAATCTCATTTCTTCTTTAAAATGTGAAAATACTAAGCAATTATTTTTAGTTAATTTAATATGTTTTACTATCGTATTTATCTTTGTTGAGTGTTTAGGATAACTATATAAGTTTTTATTTTCAAGTTTTTTGTATTTTTTTTTCATTGAATTTATGGCTATACTAGGATGAATACAACATTGTCTTAATCGTAATAAAGATTCTAATATATTTAGATTTAACCTAGATTCCCCCTCTGCTTCAGAAATCATTATATTATCCATTTCATTATTTTGTATACAACTATAAATATCTTGTTCAGCCTTTGTTTGAAATGTAATACAATGATTATATATAACTATCTTTTGTAAAGTATTATCCTTTTCTAAAATATTCTTTGTTCTTCTCAACACATACTTTAATATATAAAATTGAATATCATTTTCATAGTCTATTATACCAATAAAATTTAGTAATGTTAATATATCTTTGTTACTATTCTGAATTGGAGTACCGGTTAATACCCATTTTATACAATTTTCATTAAATAATTTACATACATTAAATATTTTCGTATTTTTATTTCTTATTAAATGCCCTTCGTCTAATATGACTCTATCCCAAAGAATATCATGTAATTTAATACCATTACTAGTATCTTTACTAGTATTATTTAAGTATTGACCATATGTAGTTATACATATTTCAAAATCTATATTTTTATTTTTGACTAAACCATGATGTACATATACTACCGCCTTGGGTAGTATTTTAGATATAGCTAATTTCCATTGCACTATTATAGATGGGGGCATTATAATTAAGGTCTTTTTACAGGGGTTAGCTAACATAGTAGCTAACATTTGTACCGTCTTCCCCAATCCGGGATCATCTGCTAAAATGCCCCCCTTTATATTGTCGGATTTTTCTCTTTGTATCATCCATTCTAAACCAGATTTTTGATAACTTTTAAGTTTAAAACCTAACATATTTAAGGTAGAACATGTTTTTTCAATTAAAATAGTTCGTTTACTAATCTTCATGAAATCATTTTAAATAATATAAAAATAAAAATATCAAATTTTTGTTTCAATATAGTATTAGATCATTATTTACATATCTTTTTGGTAATGTTATTAAATTAAAATTATACCCACCAAGGAGCTTCATTAGTTCTAAAATCACTATCTGTCCATTCTGTTAATATAACTTTATTTTCATTTAATGTTACCTTGGCTAGAGCAAGAGATTTGGGAGCAGGACCCCTAATTACCTTACCTTGTTCATTATATTGAGAACCGTGACATGGACACATAAATTTATTTTCACTTGGATTCCAGGGAACAACACATCCTAAATGCGTACAAACTGCATTAAGTGCAAAAGATTCAATTGTATTATCTTTTTTACTTATTAAATAATATGCATCTCCTTTTAATCCTTCTACTAAATTTCTAGAAGGATAAGGATTATATGTGATCCATTCTTTTTCTAATACTTCATTTCCTAATTTGTCTCTGACAAACACGCCATCTGTATTTGATTTTTTATTAGGTGGTGAAAATACATTAAGAAATCCAAATAATAATGGACCACATGAAGTACCTAAACTACTTAATAGTATTTTATTCATTAAATCTCTTTTATATATATTAGGGACCGAACCTGAACTAGATACTTTATTTGGTGTAACTATAGCTAAAGTATTGATTGGTATTAGAGATAAAAATAGAAATAGAATATAATTTAATATCATTATTTAATATAATAAATATCTTAAGTTTACTTTATATCAAAATTATTTTAATTCGTTTTTAATTTAAAATATTGTAATTAAAACTTTTTCCAATATTTTGATAATCAATCAAAATTCTAGATTATATAATAGTTAATAATAAAACATGTAACACTTATTCTTCGTATAATTTTAATAGTTCATCAGGTGGTTCACACTCATGTACTTTATTATCATTTAAAATTCCCACAAATGAATATCCCACTTCATCTTCATTAAATATCCAATTCTTATTATCTATTAATATATATTTATTTTTTTCATTTTTTAGGTCAGAAACATGTAAATTATCATCTTTTTTCTCTAAATATACTATTTTTCCAGTTTCTATTGCGGATTGAAGATCAAAAATTTCCATTAAATTATTTGATTTGTTTTTAGGTCTACCTTTTTTTGTTTTTTTTCTAGTTTCTGGTTTTGCCAAAGATGGAAAATTTATAGATAATACTCTATTTATTAATATATCTTTTTTACCCGATATTGGTTTACAATTTAATGAAAGAATGTCTTTTAATTCAGTTACAGTTAAAGTACTTAATTTATCAATTGAATCGCATTTATCCCAATCATTTTTATCTAATTTATATTTTTTAGAAGTAGCTTTTATTTTAAAAATGGGCTCGGGTGGTATGATTTTCTGCAAATCTTTTAATTCATGATAACCATATTTTTCAGGATTATCTGCAATATGTTGTATTATCTTATTACATAATTCAAAATATTTAGATCTTTCATTCATTGCATCTGTGGGAGATAAATATACTTCCTGTTTTTTACCACTATTATAAATATCATATACTTCAGACATCAATTGAATAAATATTTATAATATTAAACTTCATCAAATTTAATATTATTTTAAGTTATAGATCAGTATTTAAAATATTAAACGGAATTTTAATTTAAATTGAATTTATTATCTATTAAAAATGATAGTAAAAGAAATAAATTAAATCGATATTGACGATAGAAAGACCAGGGATGCGACGCACATAGAATAAAAAATAAAATTTGACTGTTCATTTTTGATTTTGAAATTATAAATGGAATCTCATTATAAAAAAGATTTAAAACTAATATATAATTTATCTATTAACATGGGCGTAAAAAAAACTGATATAATCTCATTATTACAATACATTATATATAAAATTGAAATAGATGCGGGTAAACAAGCACCTTTTAGAATAAAACAATATCAAGATACATGCAAATTTATTGATAGCTATGAATACGAATACATTCATAGTTTTGAAGCATTATTAGAACATTATACTAAAAATAATAAAAAACATACCAAAATTTTAGATAAAGTAAAAGAAATGTTTGATACAGGTAAAATACATGAAGCAGAATTAGCTAAAAATGATCCTAGAGTAAAGTCTGTTATGAATTTAACTACTGTGTATGGTATTGGTCCCAAAAAATCTCTTGAACTATATGATAAATTTGGAATTAATACTATTTCTCTATTAAAAAATCAATTTAAAAAAGATAACTCTATTATTAATTCAAAACAGAAAATAGGTCTAGAACATTACGATGATCTATGTGAAAGAATACCGCGTGTTGAAATGGATGCATATAATCAAGTGCTAAATAGTATATGTAACACCGTATCTGATAGTATTATTATGTCTATAAACGGTTCGTATCGACGTGAACTACCCGATTCAGGTGATATCGATTTATTAATAACATCTAAAAATGAAGATACAAGTATTATCAGAAAGAAACTTATAAATGAACTAAAACTTCAAGGTATCATAATAGAGGTTTTAGCAGATGGGAAAAAAAAATTTATGGGCATTGTTCAATTAAAAAAATTAGGATATACCAAATCTAGACATATTGATATCATGGATACTAAACCTAGACACTTTCCATTCGCTGTTCTATATTTTACAGGATCTGGTTCTTATAATTCTAAAATGCGAGGCGAAGCTCTTAAACAGGGGTACTCATTAAACGAGTACTGTTTATCTGATAAAAATACAAAAAAAGAGATTAGTAAAGATATTATATATAAAAAGTTACAAAAGGAATCATTTGAAACAGAACAAGATATTTTCCAATTTTTAGACATTGAATATAAAATTCCTGCTCAAAGAATGTAAATTATTCATTTTTACATTTACTATGATCATGTCCATCGTCGAACCATATTCTATATACAATTGGGTCTGGAACTTTAGTTATACATTCTAAATTATTTCTATTATTTTTTATCCAGTCTATTATATTTGTACTATTAGGCATTATAACTTTACTTTTAGATTCCATATCTACTCGTGTTTTATATAAAAAAAACTCACCTGTATAGTCATGTTCTAATGACACAAATTCATATAAATCTTTTAAATTTAATTTTTTATATATAGGAACTATAAAACCATATCCACAACATTTCGTTACAAATAATAATATTTTAGTATTATTACTATTATTCATCCATGATATTATTTCTTTGTTAAACTCAAACATCATTTATAATAGATAATATGTTAATCTTTATACATAAATTTAATATTTTAAAACTAAATATTTTAAAAATAAGGATTCAATCTATAATAAAATATTTATTTTGTAAAATAGATATTATATTATTAACTATAATTTTATAACTAACAATTCAATCATAATATAAAGTTTCACCCAGCCATATTTATTTTAATATACTCTTGAGTTAAAGGATGTATCATTTGACCTTTATCATTTCTCGTGTCTCCATCACTAAAACCATTATCCATATCTCCTGGACTCATCGGAAACATTAATAAACCTAATTCGTCTGTTGATGTTTTTACTACTAAAAATCCTAATAACTCATTTCTTGATACACTAGATGCTATTTCATGGTCTAAAATAACATCGTTTTCTTTTAAGAGCTTTTTATGTTCATGCCATAGTTCCGAATCGGTTTCAACTAATTCATCGGGTACACCACCGTACTGTGCTACCATATCCTTATCTACCATAGCATCTATATATGTAAACGGTATAATTTGGGGCCCTCCATAATCAACTCCTCTTATAAATCCTTCTACACTTTCCTCACCTTTTAATTCATCTAAGTTAAAGTCGGGAAACCCTTTTGTAATAGCATCATCAAAATATCCATCTTCAATTAGATTACCTAAATAATAAGTATGATATATGTTACCTATTTTTGTATCTTTATTAGCTTTTTTTACACCTCTATATGTTTTTGTACTTGTAACTTTAACCCATACATGTCTATTACCTCTTGGTACTGATTTATATAAAGTGGATGATTCTTTACCTTGTCCTAACATTTCTTGTCCAGCACATTTAGCGGCAGGATATGGTGGACTAGATCTGGAATGATACTTTTTTACTTGTGATTGCGTAAAACCATTTGTTTTGGTAGCTTCGACACACTCTGAGCTTGTTGTTTTTTTGTTGGTATTTCTTGTTTTTTTCTCTGTATTTCTAACTTTAACCCATGCATATGATTTACCTCTTGGTTCAGATCTATATAAAGTGTCTGATTCTTTACCCTGTCCTAACATTTCTTGTCCAGCACATTTCACTGCTGGATATGGTGGACTAGGTCTGGAATGATATTTTTTTACTTGTGATTGTGTAAAACCGTTATTTTTTGTAGCTTCAACGCAGCCCGGCTCTCGTGTTTTTTTACTAGTTGTTTTTTTACTAGTTGTTTTTTTACTATTTGTTTTTTTACTATTTGTTTTTTTACTATTTGTGTTTTTACTAGTTGTTTTTTTTTTAATAGATTTTGTTACATTTGAAGATGATAATGTCTTACATCCTTTACCTATAACCCAGTTACAATTATTTGTATTACCACATACTCCTTTTCTTAAGCCAGAACAACCGCCTCCTTGTTGTACTACACTAATATAATTGTTAATAATACTTCTCCCCAAATTTCCAAATAAATTAACTTTTTTTCCCGAAATAGGATTTACTATGAGATTGTACTCCATTTATAATATAGTTAAATATATTTTTATTAGAGTAAATAAAAGTTAAAAATAAAAACTAATTATTAACTCGTTCTACATTCTGGAGGACCATCTTCCTGTGTATGACTAGGCATTTCATGATAAGTTGCTCCAGCATTTATATCTTCTTCATATGGACTTATTTTATAACTTTTTAAACCTTGTAAATTATTAGATTTACGTTTAGGTAATAATTTACCTACCAATTCCATACGTTTAGAATCTAATGATTTAGGAAATATTATATCAAAATTTATAATTAAATCACCCTGAGTATGTCCACTCTTAAAGCCTAATTCTTCAATTTTATGTTTAGTGCCTGGGGTAATAATATCCGACGATTTTATTATTATTTTTTTACCATTCGGATGATTATATGGAATTGAAAATCCTAATAATGCTTCACTTAACAATATAGGTATAGTTATTTCTAAATTATCTCCATTTCTAAACATTAAATTATCTATTTTTTCATTAAAGGTAATTATAATATCACCCGGTTCTGAATAATTATCGTTTTCATCTCCCATATTAGATATTATTTCATAATCATCCTTTTTTATACCCGGAGGTAAATTTAAAGTATGTTCTTTCTTAATTGATACGTATTTAGATCCAAGACATACTCCGCATTTATCTTTATCATTTATTATTTTACCAATACCATTACATACATTACATTGCATCGATTGCCTCGTTATCATTGGTCCCATTTGTCTTTGAATATGAATCATTCCGCTGCCCTTACATTTTATACAGTCTTGTGCCACTTTACCTGACTTAAGACCCGATCCAGAACAACTATTACACTTAATTTGTCTACTTATCATTATTTTTTTAGTTCCACCATTCATCATATCTCCAACTGTTAAAGAAATTTCAAATTTTTTATTAGGGCCTTTTTTTCTCTTATTACCTCCTTGAAAACCGGGTCCAAACATTCCAAACGGAATGCCTCCCATAGCTCCCATGCCTCCCATACCTCCCATAGCTCCCATGCCTCCCATGCCTCCCATGCCTCCCATGCCTTCCATACCAAATCCGTCGCCAAAAAAACTTTTAAAAATATCTTGTGGATCAATATCCATACCATTGTTATCCAATCCTACTTTTCCAAATTTATCATATATATCTCTCTTTTTAGAATCACTTAAAACTGCATATGCTTCACTAATTTCTTGAAATTTACTTGTAGCGATATCCTTATTATCTGCATTTCTATCAGGATGCCATTTAAGTGATAATTTTTTATATGCTTTTTTAATATCACTTTCTGTAGAAGTTTTTTCTACTCCAAGTATTGTATAATAGTCTTCACCATTCATATATATGTTTTAAATTAGATTTATTTAAGTATATATTAATATTTATATTGTTTTATATTTTTATATATAATGTATGTTAAACAATAGGGACATTCAACTACAAAGTTTATTAATCTATTTGTATCAGCTTTCATATTATATTTCATTTGATATCTAATATTAATATATTCTAAAAAACACTCTTTATGAAAAGTATGACTTTTTAGACTGTTATCTTTACAACTTGTAATTATATCACCTGTTTGATATTCTAAACAACATATATCACATTTATTATTTTCTAATTCTAAACCTTGATTCGTTTCAAATACATATTTTTTTCCATTTCTTAATATCATTTAATAATTAATATATAATTAAAGTTAATTCTTAAATAGCAATAATATGTTCAAATATAACGATACTGAATTTATAAAGACTACAAAAAATAATTTACCTAAAAACAATATGCGATTAAAGGCAATTGAAATCAAATCTGATTTATATCGTAGAATTGAAAATCCTTTTATGCTATCAAAAGAATTAAAAGATTTTAAATTCCAAAGCTTAATACAAATATTTAAACATCATCTTTTCATACAAGATGAAAATGAGTTACTAGATACAGATATTTTAAATTGTATACGATTTATTGTAGAACAAATTAATCCCGTTATATCCATGGAAATTAAACATCAACTAAATAAACAAATCATTTCAATTGATGATTTGACACCGGTTATTATTAATGTTTTCGCTGGAGCATTTATTGGTAATAATAGTATTAATATTAATTTATTTAATTTAATAGAAAAATCATACATATTTAAAGAATATTGTGGATATGATGCAAATATTAGTACATCTTATCAACTATTTCATCATTATAAAAATATGGCTCATGTAGCTGAACAATGGTTAAAAGATAAAAAATATATAGATACTGTAATATCACCATTTTATAACATTAAATATCAAGATAGTGTAAGTGTTAAAATATTATTATTAGGTAAATCTTATTCAGGTAAATCATCTTTTATAAATAAATATAACAATCATTCATTTAATATAAATAAACAAAACTTAACATTAGGAACTGATATAACTATCAAAAAAATACCTGTTAATTTTTTAGATAAACAAATAGATGTTGTTATAGAATTATGGGATACTGCCGGTCAAGAAAAATACGCACCATTGAATAATACATACTTACGAAATGTAGACGGTGTACTTTTCGTATATGATATATCATCAAAAAATTTTATGGAATCGTTACTAAGTACTACAGATTCGGATTATGATATTAAAAATACGATGGAAAAATATCTTACTGATATGAAAAAACATTTCTGTATTAATAATGAATTGTTAGACGAAGTTCCATATATATTCTTTGGTAATAAAACTGATTTAATTGATAGAAATTTTATAAAATTACTTGATTCTAATTTAATAAAATTGTTTATACATAATAATTATAAATATAATAAATATCTGGATAATAAATATCGAAATAAAAATATAGAATCCTATTTAACACCTAAAAATATAGATAATCTTATCAAATACATAAACTATATTTTAAATGAAGGTAAATGCGACAAATACTATTGGGGATCAGTATTAAATAATTACAATATTGATTTCACTATATATAATCTCGTATATAGTACATTATTAAACAAATTTAATGTATCCGAAGAATATAAGACACCTACAAATACCCTGACTATTCAAAATAATACAAATTCAAAAATTCATTGTTGTAAAACTATGTAGTATAATCAAACTCTTAATTACTGAAATATTCTGTTTTTTTTATTCTATTCATATCTATAATATTTGTACAAAATTGGGTAATTTCCATATCATGGGTTATTATAATTATAGTTTTATCTTTACACAAATCTTTAATCATAAACATCGTCTTTTTACGAGTTTCTATATCTAATCCGGCTAATGGTTCATCAAATATATATATAATAGACTTTCTTAATATGCCTCTTATTATTATAGTTATTTTCTGCATACCTAAAGATAAACTCGCGCCGTTAACACCCGCTGAAGTATACACACCTTTTTCTAAAGCAGCAAATAAATCTAGTAATTCATATTTTTTAAGAATGTTTACAATTTTATCGTAAGATACATTATTTCCATAAGCCATATTATATATCACTGTATCGTTAAATAAATTAGTTTTTTGATTAATGTAATTAATGTTTTTTCTTAAATATTCAGCCGTTATATTATTAATATTGGTTCCATCTATTAAAATATCTCCCTTTTCTATTTTATTAATTTTTAGTAACATTTTTGCTATACTAGTTTTACCACTTCCTGATTTACCCAAAATGGTTGTACAAGATCCTGCTTTTATACGGAAATCTAAATTACGGTGAACATATGAATCGGTGTTAGGATATTTAAAAAATACTTTTTTAAATTCTATATTTCCGCTATTAAATTTAGATCCATTATTTTTTAAATTATTATCTTGAAGAACACTTTTAATATAATTTTCATTTAGTTTAAGACTTCCATATACAATTGATAATTTAGGTACGTCTTTCAGAATACTATTCATAGAAGAATTATAGTAAGTTAACATCAAAATAACTGTTATAAAGTTTACTGAAGATAGTTTATCATTTTGACTTTTAACATAACATATATAAATAATAGACAAAAATGCAATCATTAATAATAATTTCATCAAAGAATTAATTTTTACTTGTAGTTTTAATTGTTTATCATATGCAGACACATATTTATTATCAATTTTATTCACATCTTTAATTTCACCTTTTGACTGATTATTTACATGAATATTAAATAAATTTTGAAATTTTTCATTTAATTTTTCAACAATAGATATATATATTCCTTCTCTTTCAGAAGATCTTTTAATTATAGGAGATACAGATAATACTGATATAATGAATAACATGATTGTAACTATAATTATTATCATACCTATATGTTTATCTATAAAATTCAAATATATACAAATCACAGTCAATGTTATTAATATAGGAATTATATCTAATACAATAAATCTAAATAAAGAATTTAAATTTTGTGAAGTTTCAAATACTCTTAATAATGTTTTTGTTGATTTTAGTTCTTTAAAATTTTCAGAAGTTTTTTCAATTGTTCTCTTTATTAATAACTTTCGAATATAAGATGAGTATGAATTATTAAACCATGCACTTAATAAGTCAATTAAGCCGTCTAATAAAGTAGTAGTTATAATAAATATCAATAAAATAATAAATATTTCATATGTATTTTTTCCGTAATTCTTAAACATTGGAATAACATCTGTGCTTCTTATACTATTTAATAAATTAGCTAATATTTTAGGTATAACTAATGATTCTATTGGATATATTAAAGATATTAAAAATAATAAGGAGAATGATCTAAATTTATTTTGTTTAAAAAAATTTAAAATTAACATTTTATAATTTTCATTATTAAACATTTTTTATTAATATAGGCACACATAATAATGATAACAAATCTAAAATTAATTATACTATTCTACAATTAGGCATATCTTTAGAAATATAGGGATCTAACATATACAATAACATAAAATTACTGGCATATATCCATCTAGATACAGGACATGCATATATTTTATTTTCAGAACATATTTCACTTTCTTTATATAAACATTTTTTAGGATATAATTTCTGGCAATATTCAAATCCATACCAACTACTTAAAATTATATCTGTAGTTTCTAATACAGTATTGAATTTTTCTTCAGCACCACATGAACGAATTAAATCTCTAAAAGTACTATTTTGTACAAAATTATTAAATTCAACACATGGCATATTCTCTGCACATGCAGATACCCATTCTCCATATTTGTTTAAAGCTAAACCTCTTGCTACTTTTTCAGGTTTTGTATTATTATTTATAGTTAAATCACGTATACAATATCTAATATCTGTATTTATACTAGATGAACCATTTATTACACAATTTAATTGTTCCTTGTTAAAAACAATATCGTTATCTGCAAATAATAATTTTCCATATTGTAGCGCAACTTTAATACCTAATATTCCTATATTATTATTACTACATATAGGAGGTTCAATTTTATATATAGGAGAAACGCACTGTTCTGCATTTACATATACAAATAATAAAGCCAAAATAAGAATCATTTATCAATTTAATTAAAAAATTTTATTATCAAATTTAATTAAATTGATAAATATCTAACTAATGAAGATATATTGTTTTTATCAACCGTCATCATACAATTAGTTTCTAAAATATTACATTTTAATTTATTTTTGTTTATTATAAACTTTGCTATTAATTTACTATTGTTTAATAAAACATACTCATTTTCTAATATTTCCATTTTAATGTGATTTGGTATAGATTTATGTACTCCAATCATTAAATCACCAACTTTATCTGATAAATTACTAAATTGCAACGGTTCTTTTAAAACCGAATTATGAATAAATTCTGATACTTGAACTGATATTTTTTCTTTTATATCTTTTATTAATTTTGCAGACTGAATTTTATTATCTATCAAACTTACTTGTATATTATCTAATGACTTTACTATAATCTTTCTTTGTTCATCGATTTGATATGAATTTTTTTGTTGCAGACTATGCAAATTTTCAAGATCTTTTACAGTTAATGAAATTTGTTCTGCTTTTTGATTTAACTGAGTAATATTTATTTTTGAATCTTGATCACTTGAATTAGATAGACATAGCATAAACTCTAATGGAAAAATTATATTAGACTTATTAAAATCTAAACCAGAAGCATATAATATTTTGATATCCTCATAATTTTCTAAATATATTTTATCATGTATATTTTGTATTTTTTGATTAAATGATAAAAATATCCCATATTTATAATTATTAGATTTTAAATCATATTTAAATTTAGTTACTTCTTTATAAGGTACACTATTTGAATAATTTTTAGATTCAATTATAATGTATGGATTATCTTTTAATTTAAATTTAATGTCTGCTACATGTGACTCACTTACTGTACTTTCTATTATACTATTTGGATATGTTGTTTGTAGTATATTTTGGATATAATTTTCTGCAATTTGACCTTTATGAGTAGGTACATTTACTTTACCTGTTATATCTTTAATAACAGAAAATAACTGCTCAGTATGTCTATTAATAGTAGTGTTGGATAATTCACTAGATTCTGATATTTTTTCAGATAATATATCTATTTTATTATTTAAATTACTTATTTTTTGTTGTGTATTTTTATCATACATTTCTAATTGTTGTTTATTTTTACTATCGATATTATCTATTTTATCTTCTATATAGCTATTATCCGAGCATATATTCATATTATTTAAAGCAGTATATCCAATCAGTAATAGCTTATTTAGATATAATGAATCTGTCTTTGTATTATATTGAATAATCCAAGGATTTATTTCAGTATCGATATCCAAGATCATAAATATATTATATACATTAACTTTATATTAATATATAATATATTAAGGTACAATATTACTATATTTTAAATCTAATTATAAATGTACTTAACCTATGTATGTGATTTAAACATTATTGTATCTGGATATTTGAATGTCTTTGTAAGGTAATCTTATTTATTTCATTTACCATGTTTCTTTGTAATAGTATCTATATATTTTAGTGTTTCTTCTTTAATTTTTTTAGCTGTTTCGACTGCATCTTCAAAATCATTTATATCTGTATCAAGACTATATATTTGATATTTGCTCTTCTCGGCCTTGGTCTTGGCGGCGGCTGCAGCGGTGGATGAATCGGATTTCCAATTAGTATCATAATATAGCTCTAATCGTTTATTTACTCCTTTCATCTCCATAAGTAGACCTTCCAATAAATATATAGTAGATTTTGCTGTATCCTGCATATCAGATAGATGTCTACTATTATACTTATCCGGATTTTCGTCTTCACCTATCCAGAAAACACCTTCCTTTTCTCTAAGTTTAAAATTCCAACTACTGTCCCACTTACCTTCTACAATATTTTTTAAATCTTCATAGTTTTCCATCATTTCTCTTTCTGAGTTAATATATTTTTGTTTAAATCTATTTACTGAGTTGTCGCCCCATGTACGTAATACATTATGTTCATGAGTTAAATCCATATCTTTTAACTCGCCTGTTAAAATGTTAGGTGGCGATGATAAGTCATTCACCCATCTATCTATTGATCTTTCTGAATCGTCATAAATGTAAGTTATAAAATAGTTATAAGTTACAGGTAATGGTCCAGATCCAGATATTGCGTATTGTTTATTATTATAATTTAAAATATTCTCCTCATTGTCATCTGGATTAGATAAATAATTATCTAAACTTGCGATATATTTATTACTGTCTGTTTCACCTATTATATCTAATCTTAAAAATCGACGATTACGTGGATCAGAGTTTTTTATATTAAAATTAAATTTTTTTATTTTAAGAAATTGTACTAAATCTTTTATTCTTTGTTTATACCATTCGATTATTTTATTTGATAATGTCGAATCACTTACACTGTCCCATTGGTGAGTACCTGTCTTTTTTAATTCTTTAACTTTTACTTCAAATTCTAGATTAAAATTATATTTTATAGAAAATTTGGTAGATGCTTTTTTGGTTTTAGGTGATGTTTTAGGTTTCGTTTTAACTTTTTGTTTTTTTCTATTAATCTTTTCTTCTGCTCTTTTATTCATTTCTAATGTTTTTGATTTCTTTATATCATCAACTGATACAGGTGATACTGATTTACATCCATCGCCAACCACCCAATTGCAACTACTATCTTTGATACAAGGACTCTTGTTTAACCTTAAACATTTTCCTCCTCCATATTGACTAATATAATTATTAATAATTTCTATACCTTTTTTACTAAATATACTATTTTTGCTACCTGATACGGGATCTACTATAATTTGATACTCCATTTATAATATACGTATATTATAAATTAGTTTTTAAAAAGGTCATATAAATGGTACCCTTTGTTCAATCAGTAAGCCTCACACATATCCGGATGCAGTGCTGCTCAGTGCCTCCAGTGGCGTCCTTAGGCGCGCCTTAGGATTCCTAGGAATTCCTACACCCGACGATTAGGAATTCCTATAGGAATTCCTATTACGAAAAAGCTTTTTCGTACTCTAGCTAGTAGCTCAATAATCGGGTTCGCACTTATCTGATCGAGGGTTGCAAACGAAGGTGCCGTTGCAGTCCTCATCTTCCATGCAGTGGGCGCCTCTCTCGCCGTCGCCGCCTCGCATGCGGCGGTTTCTAGATTGGGATTGGGATTGGT
>MDSY01045874.1_pt1 | contig 15176 bp, 3 predicted proteins | sample 811131 | NCBI WGS metagenome assembly MDSY01 (sample SAMN05326643, study PRJNA326480) | marine metagenome | isolation source: seawater | place: Atlantic Ocean: South West | collected 2010 | reverse complement strand
ATAGTATTTCGCAAGTGTTGCTATTCCAGCACTTATTGAAAGTTCTGTAACTGTTGTACCAATTCCAACAACCTCCATACCACGATAGTTGTCTGTTGGTACTCTTGGATAGGTATGATTTGTAGCATTACCATCCTTGGTACAGTTAAATGTTAATGAATCTGTAGCAATCTTAATATTTCTTCCTTTTCTCAAACTATGACCCATACCAACGTTAAGTACAAGATCACCAGTTGATGCGTTGTATGATGTGGCAGAACTTCCAGAACCAACAGCAACGTTATAATATACGGTTGTTGTTACACCAACATTAAGAGTAATTGTAGTAGTTGTTGTTGATGCAATTGAAACTGCATTTGCTGATATAGGATCAGTAGATCTAGGATATGCATGGTAACTACTGTTTCCATCCATATCACAAGTGAAGAATAGAGACTCATCTACAAGTCTTACACTTCTTCCAGTAAGTAGTCCATGAGTATCATCAAGAGTTAATACAAGTACTCCAGTTGTAGGTGTATATACAGCATTTGTAACATTATGAGTGGTAATAGGAGTGGTTCCAACATTAACAGTAATCGTAGTTGTTGTAAATCCAGTAATAGCAATATTTGAATCATCAGCAATAGGATCATTTGCACGAGGATATGCATGATCAGTATTATGCTGATCCATCGCACAAGAGAATGTTATTGCACTTGTTGCAATACCAACAGTATTACCTGTGTTTAATCCATGTCCTACAATTGTAAGAGTTAATTCACCAGTTGTTGCATTATACTCTGCATCCGTAGGAGTCATTGTACCAACTCCTGTTGCAGTAACTCCACCATCAACTGCACTTACAAAGGTGTGAAGATAACTACCACCAGATCTCACTCCACCCTTAGTAGCATAAGCAAAGTTGTGACTGTAATTACCACCAGAAACTATAGCACTAGTTGCAGCACTAACAAATGTATGAACATATTGATCATTCTCACCAGCAGAACCTACATTAACTGTAATTGTTGCACCTTGATGAATAAGTCCATCTGCTTTTGCTGATACAAATGTATGAGTACTTGTATTAGTGGAAGGTGCATTAGTTAATACATTAACTCTAAAGGTATTAGTTGTCTTATTTGAAATTGTTAACCATTCACCACTAACAGGATCTGTTGCTCTAGGATATTCATGTTGAGTCTTATGATCGTTATAAGCACAAGTGAATGTTAATGACCCATCAACTAATCTTATCTTATCACCATTAGAGAACCCATGAGAAGGAACTGTAAGGGTCAATACACCAGTAGTGGGGTTATATGATGCATTTGTTACTGTATATGCTGTACCATCATTTGTAATCTCAACAGAAGTATCGTATGCAGCATCCTTTCCGTGAGGATAATAATCAGTAGTAAGACCAGAATGACCAGTAAATGCTAATCCAGTTAGGATGGCAGTATCACCAACCTTCATCTTATGACCGTATCCTATATGACCACCAGAAGAATAAGTATGAGTTAATGTACTAATACCAGCAGTAAATTTAATGGAACTAGGATCAGGAATACTTACTATAGTAAATGTATCTCCTGTTGCAGTTTCTTCATAGAACGCAGAACTTAAATTCGGCCAAGTAGTTGAACCATAAGAAACTCCAGAACGAGCAAGTCCGACATTTAATCCAGCAAGAGTGAAACTTCTACCAACACCAGTTGCATGAGCAAACTTATGAGGTTCTGATAAAGTAACCGTACCTACACCCACTACATTATCATACGTGAAGGTTGTAACTCCTACAGTATTGAGTCCAACACTCACTGTCATAATACCGCTTGTATGACCGAAAGATGCAGTCGATATTGACATCGACTTAGCATAATTACAGGTCATTGCCAATCCAGTAACCTTAACCTCATCACCAACTAACAATCCATGTGGTTTTGTTGTAGTGATTGTTGTAATACCAGTTACTGAACTATATCCAGCATTAGTAATATCTCTTGGAGTGTAAATTATTCCAGTATTAGTAATTGCAATTCCTGTTATATTACCATCAGTAATCTGTGCGGTACCTATACCAATAAAGGAAGATCTATCAAGGAAACTCTGAGCGTCTAAGTTACTTGCAGTTTGTATCGCAACATTAACTGTTTGAAGACCTACTCTATATCCAGAACCAGTATTACCGATAGTAATATTACTAATAGTACCTGCAGAAGAAACAGTAACCGTACCACCAGCAGATATTAGTGACTGATATCCAAATCCATCAGTTGAACTAACAGAAACAATAATACCACCAACAGGAATATTTGCATTGTTTGGATCAAATCCAACAGAACTTGCTGTTCCTGTGAATGATATAGAAGAACCACTTCCAACTTCACTCATTGTGTAGTTGTTAGATGCTCCTGGTCCTTGGAATACACCATTGATTATGATAATACCATTATTAGTAGCAATACCAGTAATGTTAGCTTTATCTACTGTTAATGGGAATTCTTTATCATATCCAGTAAATTTCTGAGAAATATCATCATAGAGATAGTTCTTCGTGTATGTTTCTTCACTACTATTCTCTACTCCAGAACGAATAAAGACTCTACCTTGGAAACTAGATGCTGTAGTAATTCCTAGATAATCCCTCTGATCTGGTGGATTGGTTGTAGAACCAAAAGGTTGTGCTCCATGAGGTGGTTCAATGAAATGAATTTCATTATCAACAATATTATAGTGACCTCTAATCTTCTGTACTAATGCTCCAGTATCAAATCCTACTTCATTTGTTCCTAACCAACCACGTCTAACTTTTATCTGGTTTGTTGATCCAATACCAACAGAAAGTATCTTCATACATTCTATCGTATTACCACTACCAACTTGAATATAATCTGCTCCAGCAAATGATGATATACCTGCAAATTTAATAACGTCCTGTGCCAGTGCAGCATTATCTGATAAATGCGTAGTAACAGATGTTCCTGCAATTGGTGATTGAATCATATTATCAACCAACATTAGAACTTTTTGATTCTGATTTGTTGAGGTTAATGAGTGTGATGTACCAATACCAACAGAAGTAAAGTCCAATTCAACAGGACTGGATTTCAATGCATCTTCAGCACTTCTTGCAAGTTTAATGATATTCTCACTTTGCTTAATAACAAAAACTGATGATGGCATTTGAGTAGTTGATCCAACACCAGCAAAACTAGTATTTGCAATACTAATAGCATCTGTACCAAATCCACTTGAAACTGAATACTTAATTTCTTCACCACTTACAAAGAAATGGTTTGGTATCTCAAGTGTGTTATTAGTTACATCAACAGAAACTGCACTTGATCCATCAAAGTTTCTCTTAAAGATATCCTCGTTATTATAAGTTAAATTAAATCTCTTCTTAACTGTAGTCTCTGTTCCTTCATATGTTGAACCATTTGTTTCAAGGGTTGCGTTATTAAATTCTTTTAATATATCACCACCCAATTCTCTGCCACCAGGACTTACATTAGTATTCTCATCAACCCTCATAGCATTCATGAAGATCTTAGTATGAATATCCCTACCAGAAGCAGGTCTAAATGTAATCTCTGTCCTATCTCCTATACCTCTTCTTCCATCGATAGTACCCAAATCAGTGAAAGCAGTACCAACCTGAATATCACCATATTGAGTTATGTATACCGTATCATTTCCATTTTCGGCATAGTCATCAATAATAATACCTTCTGTCAGAGAGTGTGAATTAGTTGCAGTATCAGTTGCTTGAACTATAAAGTATGCTGCATCATAATCATCACCATAACTTCCTATTCCAATAGCATCAGGATCAGCAGCCGCTTCCATAAACGCACTTTGCGTCTGCATTGAACCATACTTAAATTCGTATGATGTCTCTGCTACATTCTTATATCTTTCAGTAGAGAATGCTACAGCAATTGCATTTACATATGATGTAGTAAATCCAGCATCAGGTGTAAATTTAAAAACTATATCCTCACCATTCATATAAGAATAGTAAGTTCCAATATTACCTGCTGATGAATATGGATCAAGATAACTGTGAATAGTTAATTGACCAAATTCTTGCCATGAAACCTGAGTTCCATCACATATCAAACTTACTTCATCATATTCAACATCTCCAGTATCAGTTTCAACAGTAACTAATATTTTTGCAGATCTAGTACCAGATATATTAGTTCCAACTCCAACAAATCTAAACACTTCATCTGCAGCACCACCTGCTATTTGAACATTAGTACTTGCAATACTAATTAAAGATCCAGTAAAGTCTGTTGATATACCGAGAGTAGTGCTTCCAATAGATGCAACTGAAGTTTGAATTCCAAGTACATTCTGGTCAAGGTTATAAGAGAAAGTTCTTATATTGTAATTATTAACTTCATACTTAGTTGGATAGTATCTAAGAACAGTTTCACCACCCTCATATATGTAATCAAAACTTCCAAGATCTTCAACAGTACTCATATCACCGTACTGGTTAATCATAGAGAAACCACGGTCAATATCGTGTAAAGCATTAACTATCATTAACTGCCTTTCACCACCATATAATCGGTCTCTTACATAACAAATAATCTTTTGAGATCTACCATCTTTAATTGATTGTCTGAATACATCCGCATATCTTGAAGTTCTTGCATTATCATCAAACAAACTACTAACATCATCTACATTTAAAACTCTGTTTCCGATAGATTGAGCATAATCGGTAAGAATACGATTCTCAAAAACAATCTCATTAGAAAATACTTTATCACCAACAATATTGTTTTCAGTAACTAAATCGAATGTTTCAACAGAATGTAAACTTTCCCAACCATGGAAATCTACTACAACATCAGTTGTACTTTCAACAACAGGAAGAAGAGTATTAGCATCTTCCTCTTCTTGCGTTGATTCTAATTGTAAATCACTAAACTTCTTAAATCCTGCAGCATGGTTTAAAGCACCTACAACATCTTTCCAATCTTCAAAGGTAACTCTAGATTTAATAGCATAAGAGAAATTCTGATAGTACTCATTATCATGAATTCTTTGTAATTCGTCATTTAAGAATCCTGTAGTATATTCCCAACCATTCTCAACAATAGAATAGTAATCTAAATCATAACTTGTATCAGATTGCAATTTACCAACAATCTTTCCTCTAGAACCAGTCTCTAAAGATTCAACAATATTACCAACTACAAAATCTCTATTACTCTCTACTACCAATTCTCCAGATTCTGCATCCCATTTAAAGACATCACCAACTGCATTACCGTCAGTTACGCTTTCCTCTGGATTAAACTGATTACTCTTAAGAATAGAATCAAAATGTGGGAAATATTTTTCTGGAGTAATGATTCCAGCAGAAAGAGTGCTATTAAATGAACCAGGTAACTGATTAGCATCCTTATCAAGGAAATCTTCCAAACTGTAAGTCAATGTTGGATATGAACCCAAATTGGTAGTAACACCAGTTATTGTGAATAAATTGTAATCATAATCACTAGAGTTATAACCAAGTCCAGTTGATCCAACACCAACACTAACATTCTCAACTATAATTCTATCCCCAACTTCAAATGTAAAATCTTGAGTTCTACTTACGGGATTCTTTAATGTTGCAGTTACTACTTGAGTATTAGTATTATAACTGAAATCCTTCATCCTAACACCATTAGGATTGCCAATAGGTCGAATTATAGGAGTTGTGTTAAACAAACTATTTGTATTCTCAAGAATCTCAACATGTGCTCCAGAAGTATCAATATGATATCTTAAATCGACATCTGTAATTTGCTTTCTTGTTCTAGAATCAATAACCACTAGACTTGGTGGTGTATTATATCCTCTTCCCAAAGAAGTAACACCAACAAAGTCAAATCCTGTTAATGCATCAATCTTTAATATCTGAGGTAATCTAGCATCTGGTCTTAAAGTCTTATCAGTTGGATAATCAAATCCAATGTTTTCTATCTTAGTTTTTCTAACCTTTCCTATTGTTGTACTAGAAGATTCTAATATAACTCCAGTTCCTGTATCAGATGTTACCGTAGTAATTCCAGGTACTTCAGTATACCCATCACCACCACTAGTAATTTCAATATCCGTAATACGACCATAAGCAGTGGAAGCATTAGTATCGTATCCTAATTCAGATGTAGTACCAGAATATGATGCAACTTCAGGATAGTTGTCTATATCATATGTGAAGGTATTGTTTGATTGCTGTAGAATCTTATACCTTCCTGCATAATCACTATCCTTTATTATTACTTGGTTATAACCATCAACTGCATCGTCAATTACAAGGTCTTTATAAAGTTGAGGGTTTTGTGGTAAATCAGCAGGAGTTAATTTATAATAGAATACATCTGGAGTATCGGGATTAATAGCAAGTGTTACTTTAGCATCACTTGTTACACCTATAGTACCAGTTTTAACAATATCAAATTGTCTACTTGTCTTATTTGTCTCATATTTTTCAGTATAACTAGAATCATAATAGAATTCTAAATCGAATGCTGGATACTGTTCCGAACCTCTAGTATACGATAAAGTAGAATCTGATAAATCAAATGTTATATTAGAATCTCTATAAAATTCTAAAGGAGGATTAACAACACAAATTGTTCCTATATTAGCAGTTGTAATTCCAACAAAAGTAGGAATTGCTTTTTGTGTCTCATACTTATTTAAACATAATTTAAATTTATTTCTATCGATAACATATACAAAATATTCTTGCTCATGAACTAATCCACCAGAAGGAGTTTCAGATTTATGAATTACTTTTTGTCCAGTAGATAATCTATGGTTAGTAATACTAATTGTATCAGGAATTCCTGTTAGTGATGTACTAGTTGTAACTCCACTTGCAGCAAAACCTAAACCACGAGTAATTACCTTTCTGTTTGGTTTGTCATACTGTACGGTTGTTATACCAGTATTCCTTGGATTAACACTAATATTAACTGTGTCATTATGACTTAATCCATGAGTTCCTGCAACAGCAACAGTTACCCTATTCTGCTCTATAGATCCTTTTATAACTTCATCATAATTGGTCTTAAAACTATGATAAACACCAGTTCCTACACCAGAGAAATAAACTAATCCAGTATGTGCTGTAGTTTCAGCAACTCCAGCAAATGATCCAGTTGAACCAAGTCCAACTTTTACAGAAGATATACCAATTAAATCATCACTAACTTTAGCAACGAAAACTGTTGGATATAATGAAAGACTTACTACAGTACCAATAGCAACATTATTAGCAGATGTAATAATTCCTATTGAAGTTCCAGTATTTGTGTTATAAGTTACCTCATCACCAGTTTCTAAACTATGACCTGGAATGAATATTGTTTGTGCGGGTATATAACGTGTAGTTTCTCCACTACCAGGATTTGCAAATTGAACTGTAGTACCAGACCCTACTACGGTACCAGCAGCACCTACAGGAGTAGCACTTCCCAATCCAACGGATTCTAGTGGATTGAAATAATACTCCCTATTAAATTCAGGACTATATGTTGTGTTGACACCTATATTAAAAGTAAATCTATTAGGAATTTCATAAATCTTAGTTGTCGCAGTATGAGACAATCCTGTCTGTTCTTTTAAATCTCTTAAAACTCTAACTCTAGAATTGATTCGATCTACGTTTAATACCTTAACATCCTCATCTCCAAAATTACCTGTTGTTAAAATACCAGTCAAACGTAATATATCATTTTCCTTTATTGCAGGATATACAAGATTTCCACTTACGGGAAGATATGTAACTATACCAGTTGCTCCAGGTGTTCCGATTGCAACAGATAGATTAAGTTGATTTGTAGTAACTCCAACCGTATAAGATCCTTCAAGTAAAGAAGAAGTTGTTGTGAATCCAGAAATTTCTAAAACTGTACCGTCTATAATACTATGACTAGTTGTACCTATTCCAGTAAATACACCTTTTCTACCTGATGGATAGAATTCAATATCATCCATCAAAATAGCATCTACACTAAGAGTTCCTATTCCTGGTCCAGAAACCTTTTTAACTCTTGCTGCAGCACTATATGAACTTTGTGTATCCTGCTCAAATACTACCTTATCACCAACTTTATAATTTGCACCACCAGTAACTATTCCAATATTATCTACACTACCTTTATCAACAAATTTAATAACAGAATCTTGTGTACTATAAGTGTAAGGTTCAATTACATAATCATATCCACTATTATCTTTATCTAAAGCATATGGGAATGTGTTTCTAACCCAATTTGTTTTGTTTAAGTCTATATCATCTTGGTTAGATAATCTTTCATAGTTAAATGACTCAGGTTTTGCAGTAAAGTTCTCACCAATTAAATATGGGAATGCTGGTTTCTTATAGTCCACAAAAGGACCAGTACCCTCTACATCTGATTCAAATGTAGCAAAGTATGCATAAGTACCATTTGGATATTCTGGTGTTACACAGAATCTTCCATTATTCTTATCTAAAACACCATCAGATGTATCATACGTCCACTCAAAATCTTCAACAAAGAATTCTTCTGGGAATACTGTGGTTGGAGGTCTATTTACTCTTGCACCAGCATTCTCTGTATATCCAGATCTCATTTGAACAATAGTTCCACCTGTCTTTGAAGTGTAACCATAAGGTCCATAAATTGGATAACCATCATATGCCCAACCAATAATAGGAGAATGCCTATCCTGTCCTATTTCTTGATTATTCTTAAGTGTTAAATCCTTCTTACCGTATAAAACATCTCCATCAGATCCAGATGTATAAAGGATCTTTCTTAATGCTCTAGGTGCATATGCATAAGAACATTGCAGATCAAATGCTCTATTTGTTGGTCTATCAATAAAGATATCATCATTAAGTAAATTGGCAAAATTCCTCTTAAAATTATTAACTATCCATTGCTGTACCTTTGGTCTAAAGAATGCATTCTTTCCTGATGTTTCTACTTTAACTGTTGTAGTAGAAACTCCATAACCAATTCCACCCTTATTAACTTTTATAGAAATAATATTACCCTGTGCATTCATCTCAGGAACTAATTCAGCACCTGTTCCTAGACCACTGATGACTATATTTGGTGGAGTGTTATAATCTGTTCCACCAAGACTAACACTAACATCTACTATAGATCCTTCAGAAACTACAGGAGTTAAGTAAGCACCAGTTCCTTGATGCAAATTAACTTCTGGATTTCTTTCAAAATTAAGTATTTCAGATGCACCATATCCAACTCCATTTTCAGTTAAATGAATTGAAGTTATTTGACCCCTTACAATTGGTTGTGCGATACATTGGAAAGTATCACCTGAAATAGAAGATATTCCAACTGATCCAATTACTTCAACACTAATAGGTGGATAGTTAAAACTATGAGTTCCTATACCAGTAGATGTAAGATCCGCATATTGTTGGGTATTGTAATAGAAATCCTTTACAGTAGTTCCAACACCAACAGTAGCTAACTTAAATGAATCCTTATCAACAACTTTAACATAATAGTCGATTGTAGTTGAAAGACCAGATATTACAGTATTACTTCCATCACCAATATCTAAAGAATATTGGACAACTTCCAAATCTTTATAATCGTGATCGGGAACGTGTAATACATTTAACGCTGTATCAACACCAACTGGTTGAAGTGTTCTCTTCTTATTTTCATATCCAGAACCAGGGTTAGTAACCTGTATTGTACCTACAACTGCTTTACCATTTAATGATCTTAAAGCATGATTTCCTTCGCCATAATCAGTAAATCCTGTAGTACCAACACCAGCAATTGCACCATTTAATGAAGTATATAATTTAACATTCTTATTATCTACTACACCAACATAATAAATTGATCCTGTACTAAGTCCAGTTAAAGGTTTCTTACCAAATGTTTGATACTCAACTCTTTCACCATTTCTAAACTTGTGATAGGTAGTAAATCCAATAATAGAAGTGTCAATACCTATTTGAATAGAAGTGGATACACCTGTAGCATCAAAGGTAACTTCGTGAGGTACTGTAATTATTTTTGCTTCCGCAGTTGCTCCTTCTCCATTACCTCCAGTAATTTTTACGATAGGAACATCAATAAAATCAAACCCAGAATTTAGAACTCTAATCTCTTGAAAATTACCTTCAACTGCAACATATCCAGTCGCTCCAGACCCAACAGTATCATTAAGACCTAGTATGGGTGGATTTATCACATCATAGTTCTCACCGCCCTTGGTGACCTCTACAGAGTCGATCTGGCCTGCATATACAACGTCTCTAGACTTATAGTTTAAAACCTCTACACCATCAACAAGGATTCCTGTATATCCAATTGGTGTTGAATGAATTTCTCCATCATGAACTGGTTTAGATATCCTTCTTAATAGTTTTTGAGGTTGTATTTTCCTATCATGGAAATAATATTTTTCTACTATATTATCAGTAATAGTTACATAATCAGTATTTGTTTCAACCTGTGCAAAAATATTACCGTAAAGGTTTGGACGACTCTTTGCTAGTTTTACAATATTATCATCTATTCTTTTAACAAAATAAAGACCTTCATCAAATAACTGACTTTTAACCCATTCTTGACGAATAGTTTTCCCTGAAGAATCAATAGTATCAACCGCACCTTTTTGAGGAGTATAATAAATTGCATCTCCAGTGTAGAAGTTATGATCGATACCAGTTGTTAAAGTAATTTCCTCAGTTCCTTCTGCATATGTTCCTGAAATTTTTACCTTTTGATCTCTAGGATTTAACTTTAAATTGCCATGAGCAGGTAATGAGTTTGAAGCAACTAAAACAGAATCAGATCCAACATAAACATTCTGAATATTAGCAATAAGTCTGTTTAAATCACCATGTATATTTGAATCAACTCTTGAAAAATCTCTACGTACATTAACAATAGTAGTTGTATCATTAGGAATTCCTTCACCACGAATTATAATTGTATTTTCATCATAAGCATCTCTTACTTCATATTGATTATCCAATAAAACATCATTCTTATCGTACAATCTTACATTATCACCAATTCTAAAAATATTAGGATCCTTAGTTGTTAGTTTGTAAGTAGAGTTTATTTGGTCAATTAACTTTAATTCTTTAATATCATAGTTCTGAATTGTGTTAAACAACCAATTATTCTGATTAAAACTAGTTCCAATATGTCCTAACGACTTAATTTTTATTTTTGCACCTTGATTATAATAACGAGTATCAGTTGGAACCTGTAATTGATTCAATACTGATCTAATTTTTACTCTTATTCCATCAGTTGTTCCAGATCCAGTCGAATAAGCAAAGGTATCTTGATCCACCAATGACATATCAGTGATTGATGAAGCAATCGAAGTTGTATTAATACCCAAAAACTGGTTAAGAGTCTTATAAGAATAGGTTGCTATTCCAGCAGTTCCATTAGAATAGGTGAACGAGAGGGTTCCTGAATTAGGAAATCCTAATGTTGAGTCAACATCAATGTAAGTTTGAGCGATTCCAACATCACCAACGATAATTGACTTAGCATGAGAAGAAAAATCACCATATAACAACTCTGTAGAACCGTCATTTTGGTTCCAAGAGGTATCTAAACTGATTTTATAGAAAATATTAGTGTTAATTCCAACATTTATACTCTCTACATGCGATACAGGAGCATATGCTTTTGGAATATTTTCAAATTCATCCTGAAAAAGGGTCTTATTGATTAAATCTAGAGGATCTCCTTGTACGGATTCGACAATTATGTCTCTTGTTTTCTTAAAATTGGCATTAGATGGCGAAACTACATGATCTATAGGTCTAATAAGTTGAGCATCTTCATTAAAAAGTGCCTTAAAGAGGATTTTAAAGGATTCGTCCGTTCCTCTTGTTGCATAAAAGTCCTTAGAATGCTTAATAAATTGTGCTTTATTTAAATCTTCGTCTAAATCTTTTTGAATTCCGTATAATAATTGATTTTTTATCTTTCTTAAGAACTCATCAAGGAATAAAACACTTAAATTCTCTACAATAACGTCTTCATCGTGTGCTGCAGCAATAGAAGTTGAGAAAATTAGGTCTTCTGGTTGTTCTGGGTTTGTAAAAGAGGTAATTCCACTAAATCCTCTAACACAATCAACAAATTTTATATCAGTTTTGCTTCCATATGATATAATTTCGTCCCCAATTTTAATTAATCCGTTATTTTCGGGAAATCCAGTCGTATTTTCTACATTAATAGAAGTATCAACCTCTTCAATTCTTGAAGTTAAAGTAGTACTCTTAACAATATTACCACATTCACTTAATTTGATGTAAGAATCAATATTATTAATTAAATCAATTGGACCACCTTGATATTCTTGTCCCTTATAATAAGCACTCAAAAATTCCCCAACCAAAGGAAACTCATCCCTCACATATGAAGGAAGTTGGTTCTTTACAATCTTATTAAGCTGAACTTTTTTTAGGGTCATTTGTTATCTGACGATGCTTCCTGCGGTATAACTTGGAGTAACAGTGTAAGTAGACCCTGATGGATCAGCACCTGATGTTATTTCATCAACAATCATATCAACATTACTTTTATCTAACTGTAAATAAAGATCCTGTAACCCAATCACGTCATTAGATTCTGGTATAGCGGAAATTTCTAATATTTCAACGCTGTCTTTAGATTTACCTGATACTATATTTATTGGGTTTAAAGTGATGCGTCCTTTGGTGTAGTCAATCTCACCAACATTCCTTCTTACGACTACAGGAGGTCCAGTTCTCTCTCCAGGTAATGTAAATAGTGAAATTTTACCTTTTTTCTTATCTGAATTGGGAATATCAAAAAGATAGACAGGATCAGTTATATCTAAGACCTTAAATGCCGTAGATCTAATATTATAACCTTCCATTGAAGAAATATGGAATTGATTACCAAAATCAACTGCATATTCCGCAAATTGATCGACAGCAATTCTTAAATCTCTTCTTATTTGAATTGTAGTGATATTTGAAGAAATAGATTCGTGACTTTGATCGATAATCTTCAAAAATTTACTATATTTGAATCTTGCCCCATATTTGTTCAATTCTGCAGATCCAGAATACTTATCAATATTGGATTTTGCCAATGTTGAAACATTAGCAACATTTTTTGCTAAATTTACGTTATAATAGACTTTACTATCAGTTTCAATAAACAAATACTTCAAATCTAAGATTTCTGGAACAATTCCTGCTACAGAATACTTTTTAAGGTCTCTTTTTATATTTTCCTTAATCGCATTCGATACAAAGTCACCAGTTCTTGGTTTAATGCTAATAAAGACCTTTCCATACTGTGGAGGAACTAATTCTTCACCACCATACACGGAAATTGACTCTGTTTCGGGATAAATCTTATTTGGGATTAAAATTTCATAGTCATTTGCAGTTAATGCCCTGTTTTGAGTCGCATATACCTGTGGAGCATACTTCTTAATGGATTCTGTGCTTTCAATTGCTTGGCCGCCCGATGAAGACTCATTAGCAGTCACTAAAGAGATTCCACTGGTAACATTTGTAGTAGAATCGTTGCGAGTATAGACTAATTTGCCACTAAAAGCGAAATTTGCAATACCATTAGCATCTTCACCAGTAGTTTTGATATAAGAGACGTTAATTTGGTTACCATCTTCCAATTTCTTACCAAAAATACCATCTCCGAAGATTATTTCATATTGTTCGTCTTCAATTTCCTGAATAAAGTAAATTGGAGATGATCCTGTAATTGTTGAACCAGAATCTGGGTCAAAAAGGTCATCTTGCCGAGTATAATTCAAAGAAACGGAAGAATTTGGACTTGGTTTAACAGAAACCTTAAGAGTGTCTAAATCAATTCCCGCATTTGATAAAATAAACTTATTAAAGGGATTTCTAGTCGAATATTCAAAAGATTGTTCGATAACTTGACCTTCATATACCTCAACTTCGTCAAAACTTGCAATTCCGTCTACAACACTAACAGATTTATCTTCAGTAATCCCAAAAACGAAAGATTGACCATTGAATTGCTTAGAAGTACCAACAACAGCACCTTTTTTAAGAACTACAGTAGGTGGAGTTGGTGAAACTGATGAAATATCTGCAAAAAAGTTAATTTTTACTCTAGATGCTTTTTTTGACCTTGGTAAATATCCAATATTTCTTGCTAATGATACAACATTCTCTCTGAGAGTTGCACTATCAATAAAAACTTCATTTGACACCATATTGGCATTATATGAAGTAATATATGTGTTATATGCTAAGACATTTAGAATCGTCGATAAATTAGATCCCTCAAAATCGTAATCAGTAAAGTCTGAGTTTGATTTTAGATAATCTTTAAGCGTAGATTTAATCTGGTCAAAATCTAGACCAGTAAAGTTTAAAAGTGGCATTTATCTTGACGGTAATAACACAAATTCTAATTCTTGAGGAGGAGAATCGGCACCAAGTATTTGATATGTCACTACAACGTTAAATTCGTTGTTATCATAGTTAGGAATTGAGTCAACACTGATTAATGTGACCCTTGGTTCATAAGTTTTAATAGAATATTCAATTTCTTCACGAATTGTGATGGCAGATACCTCATCTACATTCTCAAATAAGGACTTAGATACCTCAGAACCAAAATCGTTATCAAAAAACTTCTCTCCAGGTAATGTATATACAATATTTCTTATGGAACGGGAAATTGCAGACTCATTTTTCAGACCAATGAGGTCATCGTTAAGAGGATTACTCTTAAATGACATGCTAAGGTCTTTATAACCCTGTTTTACCCTTTCTAAAGGCATAAAAAATACTAATTCTAACTTATTTATTACGAATATTTACCTATATTCTGTAATGACCTCATATGACTCAATTTCATTGAGATTTCGGTCATCATCACCTGCTAATCGTTCGAAAAAATCGTTCGAACTTTCCATTGTATCCCTTTTTTTAGGTGTTTTAATGTCGTGATTGATTTCACGAAGCATTTGGACTGGTTCAACTGCCATTTTGACCTCCGTAAGGTAACATTAAGGTAACAAAAAAGGATATCTAGTGTTAATTCCAGATATCCTAGTACATATTGACTATCACTTGTGTTTATTTAGACACCTTTTGTCTCATTTATTGCATCTACGATGATTTGCTT
>MDSY01071849.1_pt1 | contig 15182 bp, 13 predicted proteins | sample 811131 | NCBI WGS metagenome assembly MDSY01 (sample SAMN05326643, study PRJNA326480) | marine metagenome | isolation source: seawater | place: Atlantic Ocean: South West | collected 2010 | reverse complement strand
CCGCCCGCTTGCTATCTAGTTCGATCGGGGAGAAATCCCGACGCACGCCTATTGTCCGAGAGACTGCCGAAAAGCGATGAACAAAAAATTATGAATGAAGCAAAACATACAAGTCCAACCACCAACGGGTCTCCCCTGGATCCGGCGACCGGTCTTTCCGGTCGCCGGATCACCCGTTTTCTGCCACCCGCTTTTGCTCATATCCCAGTTATGGCTGAGGTCGTAACCGAGACATTATCTACTGTTCCCTCTGGCCCGATCCTTGATGCAACAATTGGTGGTGGCGGACATAGCTACGAAATCTTAAAGTCAAGAGTTGACCTGAGCGTAATTGGAATTGATCAAGATCCAGAGGCATTGGCAGTCGCGAAGTCCAAATTAGCGGGGTTTGAGAATAGAATATCCCTCATTCACGGTAGATTCGATGATCTTTCAGTTGTTACTAAACACATCGGCAAGCAGAAATTATCAGGTTTCTTGTTTGATTTGGGAGTTTCCTCATACCAACTAGACAATCCACACAGAGGGTTTTCGTTCAGAAATGACGGCCCTCTCGATATGCGAATGAATCCCGAGTCACAAATTACTGCTGGAAAATATGTAAATGACTCAAGTGAACAAGAACTGGCATCATTGCTCTATAACTATGGTGACGAAAGGTACTCAAAACGTATAGCTAAAGCAATTGTTTCCATGCGTCCTATTGCGAGCACAAAAGAATTAGCAAATATAATCAGTGATGCAATGCCAGCTCGCTCTAGGCGTTCCTCGGGGCATCCAGCGAGAAGATCCTTTCAGGCTTTACGTATCGCCGTAAATTGCGAGATAGAGATATTGGAATCGTCTATCCGAGAATCAATACAAATGCTCAAGGTCGGTGGTCGTGGCGTAGTGCTCTCATACCACTCCGGTGAAGATAGGATCGTCAAACGAGTACTCAGGGAACTAGCTGGTCTTGATACCAGTAACTCAAAATATCATCCTGAAGTTCGGCATGAGAAAGAAATACTATTACTAGCACGAAAAGCTCAAAGAGCATCCAGTGACGAGATCTCAAGAAACCCTAGAGCTTCCTCAGCGCTTCTACGAAAATTTGAAAAGGTTAGTGAGCTGTAATGGCAGTCTTCCCGTTAACTGATAAGAGGCCAATTGAGGTGGGAAAACCTAAACTCGAGTTAGTAAACAACTCTAAATCATGGTTTCGCTCTATAGGCATCATTCTTATTCTCCTCATTTCAATAGGGTTTTTCAGCAGAATGCTTCTCAGCGCAATGATCGTTCAGCGTCAGACCCAAATTGATGCCCTCTCTAAGTCAATAACAGAATTAGATTCTGACAACAGGTCACTGATGTTTGACATAGCACAACTGGAGTCAACTAAAAGAATAATGCGAATTGCGCTTGCGGAACCAAGTGAAGAGTTTGAAACAGTTAACGGGCTAGGGATGATCATTCCAGAGGTGACAATATACCTAGACCCATTGTCAAATGAGAGCTTGCAAGGGTGGCAATGGAGCCAAATCAGCTCGCAAAGGCAGGGGCAGTGACGCAAACTACAGTTTACTCCGAAGATAAAAGGCGGCATTTCCTTCTAGTCATATTGGGATTCTGTACTCTTTTTATTAGTTGGCGTTTAATTGATCTCTCAATATTAAACAACACCAAATACGAGGAGAGAGGAATAAACCAAAGAGTAATTGAACGCGAAGTGAAAGGAGAACGTGGTTCTATTTTAGACCGAAATGGCTACGAGCTAGCTATTTCATTTCCACAACCTTACATCTATATTGATCCCCAGCTCACAGATAATGGAGTAGAGAAATCACAAATATTAGCAAATTATCTTGATTTGCCGGGAGTTGACGAAATGCAAGAAGCAAAGACGATACTTACAAAATTCAATTCGCCTACCCGTTTTGAGTACATAGTCAGACAAGCAAGTCTTGAATCTGCTGAAGAGATACTCAATTTAAACTTAGGAGGGGTTTACGTAGATTATGAACCTCGACGGTTTCACGTGGCTGGAAAGCAACTTGCCAGAGGAGTTCTTGGAGGGGTGACAGTCGATAATCTCGGAAGCTCAGGCTTGGAATTACAGTATGAGCAAGAACTCAAAGGGGTAGTCGGGATCCAACGAGTTGAGTTAAGCGCTGATGGAAGCACAATCCCAACAGAAGCAGAAACCATTCGAAAAGCTGTTCACGGCTCTGATCTTATTTTGACTATAGACAGGGCTTTACAGTCCCAAATTGAGCTTGAGTTATCAAAAACGATTCAAGAAGCCCAAGCGAAAGGCGGAATTGTAATCATACAAAAGCCATCCACAGGAGAGATCCTGGCAATGGCATCTATGGTCACAACTGAGACAGGCGAAATCGTCTCCACATCACATAACCGAGCAGTGACATTTAGCTATGAACCTGCATCAGTGCTAAAGGCGATGACTTTCGCAAGTGTCATAAATGAAGGGCTTGGAGTAGGAACCAGTAAACGAGATATCCCAGACACAGTGATACTTGAATGGGAGAACAATGAAGGCAAAACGGAAACAGAGATCTGGCGCGATGAATACGAATACGAAACTCAAGAAATGAGCATAGAGGGGATACTTACGCACTCTTCGAATACAGGAACGATAGTTTGGGCGCAAGAATTAGGCCAACAAAAGCTATACGACTACCTCAGGAAGTTCGGCTTCGGTCAGGCATCAGGGCTTGAGTTCCCTTACGAATCGCAAGGAATCCTCCATGATCTAAATAAATGGGACCCATCAAATTTGAACACTATTGCTTTAGGGCATGGGATATCGGTAACTCCTATCCAGCTAGTAAGCGCCTATTCTGCAATAGCAAACGACGGGATATTCGTGGCTCCACGACTTGTAAGCCATATTGTCGATCCAAGTGGAAATATGGAGCGCCTTGCTAGCACTCCATCAAGAGAAGTTATAGCTGCTTCTACTGCTCATCAGGTCGCAGACCTACTAACCTCAGTTGTGGAGAATGGGACGGGAGAAAAGGCTTCCGTAAACGGGTATAAAATCGCTGCAAAAACAGGGACATCATGGAAATACTTTGCACCTGAAGATAGCTATGAAATGCCCAACGGTCAACGCGATCCATATTTAGATAAAAACGGCCAGCGTCACTATACATCAACAGTGACTGGTTTTTTCCCGGCCCAAAAACCAGAACTCTCAATGGTAGTTATCATTGATGATCCGGCTCCGATTGAAGAACAATTCTACGCAAGTCATGTTGCAGCCCCTCTATTTGGGGAAATAGCAGCTTGGTCTCTGCGACACTACCAAATTTCTCCCTTTAAGGAAGTTCAACTATCTGATAACAGCCAACAAGCCTTTAATGGTCAAATCATTCAAGAAGGTGGAGAATTGGAATGAAACTCGGCGAGATTCTAGAAAAAGTCCAGAACTCGGATTTCGAAAGACTAGGGGTAATCAATGATGTTGAAGTGCATGGATTAAGCTATGACTCGCGTTTAATTACCATCGGGGACCTTTTTTTCTGTTTCCAAGGTGAAAAGAACGATAGTCATGATTTTGTTTATGACGCAATCAAAGGCGGTGCAAGTGCGCTGGTTGTGGAAAGGGTAATTGATATTGATTTTCCGCAAGTTATTTCTTCCAACAGCAGAAAAATGATGAGTGAAATAGCTGAAATATTTTATGACTTTCCATCACGAGAAATAACAACGGTAGGTGTGACAGGTACAAATGGTAAGACAACTACAGTCAATATCCTCTCAGCAATAGCTGAGGCAGCAGGAAAGCAATCAAAAACAATAGGAACGTCAACGGGCCAATTGACAACACCAGAAGCTCCCGACTTGCAGCGACAAATCAGAGACTCTGTCGTAGCTGGGGCATCGTTTTTGGCAATGGAAGTAAGTTCGCATGCTTTGCTTCAACACCGGATCTCTGGGATGGCTTATGATGTTGCGATTTTTACCAATCTAAGCCTTGACCATCTTGACTACCACGGCGATATGGAAAGTTACTACAGAGCTAAATCTTTGCTATTTACCCCAACTCACTCAAAATTGGCCGTCATAAATGCCGATAATGAGTTTGGCAAGAGGCTGATGAAAGACATCGAAATCCCTCAAGTGAGCTTTTCATTAAATGATATTGAAATCATTGAACAAACTATTGTTAAAACTACCTTTCGTTGGAAAGGGCAAATTATTCATTTGAAACTTCCTGGAGAATTTAATCTTGAGAATGCTCTAGCGGCAGCGGTGACTGCCGAGGCGCTCGGGTTTAATAGAGAGGTCATCGTAAAAGGTCTTGAAAGTGCAAAAGGAACTCTAGGGAGGTTTGAACTCCTAGAGCATAGTGAAGGTGAACCGTACATAATCGTTGACTACTGCCATACCCCAGATGGGTTGGAGAGAATTTTATTATCCATAAATGAACTCCTAGTAGACGCAAGAACACATGTAGTGTTTGGCTGCGGTGGAGATCGTGATAGAACGAAGAGAGCCCAAATGGGAATGATTTCAGCGACTCACGCGACGAATGTGTACTTGACTTCAGATAATCCTAGATCTGAAGATCCAATGGGGATTATCAATGATATTTTGGCAGGAATTGGTGATACTGAAAGTGTTTACGTTAATCCAGATAGGCGAGAAGCTATTTTCCATGCTGTTAACTCAGCCGATGAGGGTGATGTCGTGTTGATAGCAGGTAAAGGTTGTGAGCCGTACCAAGAGATAAGCGGAACCCAATTCCCGTTTCTAGATAGCGACGTTGGGCGAGAAGCTCTGGAGGCCAGCAGATAATGATTCGACTTCTACTTGCCGTGACGATATCCGCCTCAATTTCCCTTCTCGGGACTAAATACTTAATCAAGTGGCTTTCATCAAAGGGGATAGGACAACCCATACGCAAAGACGGCCCCGGGGGTCACCAAACGAAAGTAGGGACTCCAACAATGGGTGGCATAGCCGTTGTATTGGGAGCTTTCGTGGCTTATATAATTTCAGATTTATATAACGGAATTTATACACGCTCTGGGCTGTTCGTAATGCTTGCGATCCTTGGAGCGGGACTTGTGGGTTTCCTTGATGACTGGATAAAGATTCGTAATGCCAGGAATCTAGGGTTGAACAAAAAAATGAAAATTATAGGGCTTTCAACCGTAGCATTTGGATTCGCGATTCTTATGGTCCTGTTCACTGATGTGCATACGGAAGTGTCTTTCACGCGCTGGGATTCTATATCTTTTGACTTAGGGCCAATCGGTTGGGTCTTTTGGGCAGCATTCATCATAATCGCAATGAGTAATGCAGTTAACTTGACAGATGGACTTGATGGTTTGGCCGCAGGCTCGTCTACTCTGTGTTTCAGCGCATTTACAGTCATTTCATTTTGGGCATTTCGTCATCCAGAGATATATGAACTTGATCACGCTTTAGATTTAGCAGTAGTCGCTGTTTCGATGCTTGGAGCCTGTGTAGGTTTCTTGTGGTGGAATGCTGCACCGGCGAAAATATTTATGGGGGATACCGGCTCACTAGCCATCGGAACTGCACTTGGCTGCTTAGGTCTAGCAACTAACACTCAACTATTACTACCTATTATTTGCGGGATCTTTGTACTTGAAACAATCTCTGTAGTTGTGCAAATCCTTGGCTACAGGTGGATGAATCAAAGACGAATTTTCCGTATGGCTCCCTTCCATCATCATTTTGAACTTCAGGGGTGGCCGGAAACAACAGTGATAGTCAGGTTCTGGATAATAAGTGGATTTTTCGTAGCTATTGCTCTTGGCATCTTCTATGCAGACTTTGTTGAGGTGTCAGACTTGAGGGAAGTGTTTACTCCATGAATGAGATGACTATTGAAGCTGGGTCAAAGATTGGAATTTATGGCCTTGGCCTAACTGGACAATCTGTAGCGGAATTTCTTGACGGAAAGGATTTCTCTCTGCTTCTATTTGATGACTCCCCCACGGAATCGGCACTTGCATTAGCTAAGAAATTTAAAAACAAAATTTACTCTTGTCATGATGATTTTGATTGTGAAGAATACTTAAAAGGTCTCGAAGTAATCTTCCCAACGCCAGGGTTGCCAGATGATCATATTGCTCTCAGATTTGCTCGAGATAATGAGTTGTTAATCCTCGGAGAATTTGATTTAGCTCAAATGTACGATGAACGCTCATGTATCGCTGTGACAGGTACAAATGGTAAGACGACTGTCTCGATGATGATAAATCAAATGCTGAATAAAAGCGGGATAAAGACAAAGGCGGTAGGAAATACCGACACCCCATTAGTTGAGGCAATCCAAGATGAGTCTCTAGCAAAATTTGTAGTGGAGGCATCTTCCTTTAGGCTAGGGCAGTCTTACAATTTCGCACCAGATGTTGGAGTTTGGCTAAATTTCTCCCCTGATCACCTTGATGTGCACAAAGATCTTAAGAGCTATGAACTGGCAAAAGCGCAAATTTGGGGAAACCTTTCAGGCGATCAAGTAGCACTTGCCAACGAGGATGATGCAATAGTGATGAGCCATAGGCCTGTAGATGGTGTATTCAGAACATTTGGTCTAGATAAAGGAAATAGCAAAGTTTCGAATAACTGTTTGTTTGTTGAGGGGCGTAAGTTGATGACTGTAGAGGAACTGCCCAGAAGCGCGCCACATGATATTTCTAACGCTTTAGCAGCGGCATCAGCAGCAACACATGCAGGGGCCGATAATGACGCAATCATTGAAACCCTAAGACACTTTTCTCACCTTCCTCATCGAGTTGAGATGATCAGTGAACACAAAGGAGTTCGGTGGTTTGATGATAGTAAATCAACCACGCCGCACTCAGTTACTGCCGCTTTAGAAAGTTTAGACAACGTACTACTTATCATGGGCGGCCGCAATAAAGGATTAGATCTAACTGTAATTGCGCCTATGTTGAACCGCGTTAAGGAAATAATTGCAATCGGGGAGGCATCTGAAGAAATAGAGTTGGCTTTTGGAAAAGAAGTTAACGTATCTCTCGCAAAATCTATGCAAGATGCTGTAGGAATAGCGCATTCTCGCAGCCGCTCCGGTGACGTAGTTCTTCTATCGCCGGGTTGTGCATCATTCGACTGGTACAAAAATTACAAAGAACGGGGTCTTGATTTCGCAATGAGGGTGAATGAACTCCTTAAAGAGGAAAAGAATGTCAATTATTGATCAACCACACGCTAATTCGTTCTCGCAAAGTATTAAAACTGCTTTGTTTACAACGTTGAAATCATCCGAGAAGGTAAACCGGTCATCCAAAGATACATGGACTTCGAATCAACGAAGATTGTTTTATACAGTGCTTGTTCTGAATGTATTCGGTATTGCGATGATCCTTTCAGCAGGCTCTGTGGTAGCAAGTCAGGAAGGGATAGGGGAATTCTCATATGCTATGAGGCAGTCGATCTGGTTTGTCCTAGGTCTAGGAGCTCTTTATTGCGCCTCAAAGTTTGATTATAGGAATCTCAAACTTCTCGCACGTCCCTTATTGTATGGAACTTATTTCTTGATGTTTTTGCTTTACACCCCTTTGGGTGTTCAAGGAGGCGGCGCAACACGCTGGATTGCTATTTCTGGCATATCATTTCAGCCATCCGAAATCTTAAAGATCGCAACTGTGATTCTTGCTGCGCAAGTGATTTCAGATTATCAAAAGGACCTAAGAAACAAGCGTGCTTATTTAGAACCGTCCTTTGCTCTATTTCCAGCAATCGTATTGTTATTTAGTCAACCAGATTACGGAACAATGTGTCTGATATTTTTCCTTCTCGGATCAATCCTTTTTCTTGGCGGAATCCCATTGGATAAACTCGTCAAATTTGGTCTAATTCTGACTCCATTGTTAATTCTTGGTGCCATTGCAGCACCCTACAGAAGAAAACGGTTACTAGCAGTGCTGAATCCTGAGGGTGATGCACTGAACTCAGGATGGCAGACGCTCCAATCGCTGACAGGAATAAGTAACGGTGGGTTGCTAGGTGTAGGGCCTGGTTCTAGTAAATCTAAATGGTGGACTCCAGAGACACATACTGATTTCATATTTACTGTAATTGCAGAGGAAATGGGTTTGTTTGGTTCTCTTATCGTGTTATCACTTTTTGTGGGTTTAGTTTTTTTTGGAGTTCAGATAGCGAAGCAGTCTCGTGACAAGTTTGGCTACTTAATAGCCATGGGTATTACAAGTTGGTTTGCTGTACAAGCATTGGTGAATATCGGAGTCACAATTGGACAAATGCCCAATACAGGTTTGCCGCTCCCGTTCATATCTTATGGTGGTAGTTCACTTGTAGTAGGTATGGCGGCAATCGGGATAATGATAAATATAGGACAACCGAGAAAAAGATGAGCGAGTTCTTTGTTTTAATCGCCGGTGGCGGAACTGCGGGACATCTATATCCTGGGTTAGCAGTAGCGGAAGCTCTTGTTTCTTTGGGGAAAAGAAGAAATGAAATTCATTTCTTCACTAGTGATAGGGAGATCGATAACAAGTTGTTAACAGCTGCTGATTTTCACTTCACGCCATTGGATGGAAATGGATTAACTCGCAGGAGCATCTCTTCCTCCATTGGAGCAGTAATTCTTTTGATCAAATCAACTATCTTTGCATATCGATATGTCAGAAAATCAAACCCTAAGGTCATATTAGCTTTAGGAGGTTTTGCTGCAGTTCCTGGATCAGTTGCAGGGCTATTAACAGGGACTCCAGTTGTGCTTCATGAGCAGAACTCTGTACCTGGAACTGCTAACAAACTAATAAGTAAATGGGTAAAGAAATCAGCTGTTTCATATCAGAGTACTGAATTACCACGACGCATGTATACAGGTAATCCAGTACGAAAAGAAATCACTAATCTGAACTTAAGTGATAAGTCTATGCATCGAAGCCAACTCGGAATTCCAGAAGAGAATAAATTAATAGTAATTACAGGTGGTTCGTTGGGATCTTTGAAAATAAATAAATCGATACTAAACGCTTTACCTGATTTGAAAGAAATCCCAAACCTTACGATTTACCACATAATTGGAAGCAGAGACTGGGAAGAGATGGGGAAGGTAAATATAGACGTTGATATAGATTACAGAGCTATAGAGTATGAGGAGGAAATGCCTGTAGTGCTTAATTCGGCTGATCTCATTGTTTCGCGCGCTGGGGGTTCAATTACCGCTGAAATTAATTTGTTAGGGATCCCATCGATACTAATACCTTTGCCTGGAGCGCCAGGAGACCATCAAACTAAAAATGCTGAATCGTTAGCAGTGGATGGTAGAGCAGTGATTATTCCAGATGAGAATTGCACAGGTGTTCGAATTGCCAAAGAAATCAAAGGTATTGTCCTTGATGAGGAGCGTTTGCTGAATATGGGAATGCCAAGGCATCCTAAATCAGAAAAAAATGCTGCTGAAAAGATCGCTACACTACTCATTGAGGTTGCCAAGTGAGCGAGTCAGTCCAGCACGTCAGTGTAGATTTAGATATTCCCGTCAGAATTCACATAGTTGGAATTGGTGGAGCTGGGATGAGGTCTATTGCAAATGTCCTCTCTGATATGGGCCATGATATTACAGGAAGTGACCTCAAATATTCCCCTGGACTTGATCAATTGAAGAGCAAGGGGATAAATGTCACGATTGGACACTCCACGTCAAACTTTGACAATCCGAAAATTTTGACTAAATCGACAGCCATCCCCGAAGGGAATCCTGAGGTTGTTGCTGCTTTAGAAGCAGGTGTACCGGTGCTGACTCGTGCGCAGATAATGGCTGCAATAACTGCTAAGAAAAAATCTATAGTGGTTGCTGGGACGCACGGTAAAACAACTACATCCTCAATTTTGTCAGTGCTCTTATCTGCAGCAGGTACTGAACCTTCTTTTCTAATCGGAGGCGACTTAAATGAGATAGGCTGCGGTGCTCTGTGGAATAAAACTTCAGATCTTCTTGTTGTTGAGGGCGATGAATCTGATGGTTCCTTTTTAGAGCTAGATTCCGACATTTCTATAATTACAAGTGTAGAGTCAGATCATCTGGCGTACTATAAAGATGATCTGAAGCTAAAGGAAGCTTTCAAGGAATTCGCAACAAGAACTAAAGAACTGGTGTATTTATATGGAGATTCCCCTGAAACTCAATACCTAAAAGACCTTCCGCATATTCGAACGTATGGAGAAGCGCCGAGCAGCGCCTACCAAATCCAGAACTACAAAGGAAAACGATTCTCATCTTCGTTTGACATAGTGAACGAGGGAAAAATCATAGGCTCCTTTGATCTAGCGAGTCCTGGATTTCATAATGCTTTAAATGCAACAGTGGCTGTTGCTGTTGCAGTTGATTTGGGGCTCAGCATGGAGAAGATTAAAAAGGGAATCTCACAATTCGCTGGAGTAGCCAGAAGGTTTCAATACAGAGGTGAAATAAATGGGGTTTCCTTTATCGACGACTACGCTCATCTTCCAACTGAAGTGCAATCTGCATTGGAAGCGGCGAAAGCGGGTAAATGGAACAGGATTGTCGCTGTATTCCAACCTCATCGTTTTACCAGAACAAGCGATTTAGCTTCTGCCTTTTCGGATTGCTTTCAAGATGCAGATGAAATCGTTATCACCGGCATATATTCTGCAGGGGAGAAAGCTATACCTGGAGTCACAGGAAAATTAATTGCGGATGCTGTGGCGTCGAAGGCAATTGAAAAGAATGTTAGATATTGCGAGCATCGAGAAGATCTAATTGTGTTTCTTCGGGAATTGCTTGTTGAAGGAGACCTTTGTTTGACTCTAGGAGCAGGGGATCTTACGAATATCGTCGACCAGCTAATGGGAGCATTAGAAGATGGTCAATAAATGGATAGAAATTTCGCAGCTTATAAATCAAGAATTTCGTCGCAAAGCGGCTATCTGTGACTACGAAGTAGGTTTGCTAACAACTTATCGAACCATTGGAAGATGTTCTCTATTTCTCAAAGCAGAGAACAAGAAAGAATTAGAGCATGCTTTGGATATCAGCAGGCAGAAGGATATCGAAGTAGCAATTATAGGTAATGGTTCCAATCTCTTAATTTCAGATAATGGCTTTCAAGGATTAATAATCAAGCTAGGTACTGAGTTCGAACAAGTTAAGATCATTGATGGATATGCATATGTCGGTGGAGCAGCAAAACTCCCAGTAGTAGCGAGATCAACTTCTTCGAAGGGGCTTTCCGGATTTGAATGGGCTGTTGGAGTTCCGGGAACTATAGGAGGTGCTGTCAAAATGAATGCAGGCGGCCACGGTTCCGATATGAAGGCAAGCATTGAGTCAGTTGATGTGCTTGATACGAAAACCAACCTTACGGAGATCCTAAAGCCGAATGATCTTCTATTCGGATACCGGCAATCCTCAATATCCAGAAACCAGCTAGTCACTAGTGCGGTACTAAAGCTGTCAGATGGCAACCCCGAAGAATCCTCCGAGTTAATCAGAGAAATCGTACGTTGGAGATTAGAGAATCAACCTGGTGGCCAAAATGCAGGGTCAGTATTTACAAATCCAAAATATAAATCAGCTGGAAGACTTATCGAAGATTCAGGGTGTAAAGGAATGAGGGTCGGTAGCGCAGAAGTATCTACCAAGCATGCAAATTTTATTCAGGCTGACGTTGGTGGGAAAGCCCAAGACATCAAAGATTTAATGCAGCTCATTTCAGACTCCGTATATTCAAAATTTGGCATTCACCTAACTGCAGAAACTGAAATGATTGGTTTCGATTAATGGCAGAGATCAATCCCAGAATACAAGAACGACGTATTGAAATAATTAGAGCTAAAGGAAAAAGAAGATTACGAATGCTACTAATGGTTGTTTTGTTGGCGCTTCTTTCACTGGCAGCAGTGTTAATCTCGAAAAGTTCTCTCCTTGATGTGGACGAAGTAGTTGTTCTAGGCGCTAACAGTGAATTGGAAGAGTTGATAGTAACTGTAGCCAATATCCCAAAATCTAAACCTATACTTGAGGTTGATACTCAGGTCATTTCAGAGCGCATCAAAAGAATACCAAATGTTAAAGGCGCAAAGGTAAGCCGTTCCTTCGGGGGTAAAGTGACAATATCAGTAACGCTTCGGAAACCTTCTGTCCTTCTTTCCAACATCGGTCAATGGTTCCTCATCGACTTGGACGGAAGGGTACTTGAGCGACTTCCTGAATTACCTTCTAATCTTGAATACCCAATCGTCGAAGCAAACATCAAGGACTTAAAAGTAGGAGAATGGGTCCCTGAACAGGTATTATTCGCAATCGAATTAGCTGCAAATCTTCCTTCCGTCCTTCTAGCAGATATCGCTTTTGTATCACTTGATGAAGGAATTGAGTTGATGCTCTTTGGTGAAGGAAAGATATTACTAGGAGACAGTGAAGCGCTTGAATCAAAAATACTCGCTGCATCAACTATTCTTGAACAGGTTGATTTAGCCGAGTTGATTCATATCGATGTCCGAACCCCTGATAAACCAGTGTTGTGTCGTGCAGTCGAATGCTCGTACGATTCTTATCAATAACATTACGTTTAGCGAAAATTAACTTGGTTGATTGACAGCTAATCTGTTCAAGAAATAAAAGATAAAGATAAGAAACACTAAGGAGTGTGATATGGAAAGTCCTCATAATTATCTAGCAGTAATAAAGGTCGTTGGTGTAGGCGGAGGCGGTGTCAACGCTGTCAACAGAATGATTGATGCAGGACTACGCGGTGCTGAGTTTTTAGCAATTAACACAGACGCACAGGCACTTCTTCTCTCAGACGCAGAAGTAAAGATTGATATTGGACGAGAATTAACTCGAGGCCTTGGTGCAGGTTCTGATCCTGAAATTGGCCGCCAAGCTGCCGAGGACCATAGGCCAGAGATAGAACAGGCATTATCTGGAGCTGATATGGTGTTCATCACTGCAGGCGAAGGTGGAGGTACCGGTACTGGCGCAGCTCCTATTGTCGCTGACATTGCGAAAGGGCTAGGTGCCTTGACAATAGGTGTGGTGACGAGGCCATTCGGATTTGAAGGCCGAAGGCGAGCAGTTCAAGCCGACCAAGGTATAACGCGCCTAAGGGAAAAAGTCGACACGCAGATCGTGATCCCGAACGACCGGCTACTTTCAGTAGCAGATGAACAAACGACCGTGGTAGAAGCTTTCGCAAAAGCAGATGAAGTATTATTAGACGGTGTTCGCGGGATAACCGAACTAATCACAACACCGGGATTGATCAATACTGACTTCGCCGACGTAAAAATGATTATGAATGATGCTGGCTCCGCTCTGATGGGAACAGGTGAAGGGAATGGCGAGCAACGAGCAACTAGCGCGGCTAGAAAAGCAGTTTCCAGTCCTCTGTTAGAATCGCCAATAGATGGGGCAAGAGGAATTCTTCTATCAATAACTGGCTCAAGTAATTTAACTTTGAACGAGGTAAATGAAGCAGCAGAGCTAGTGCTGGGCGTGGCGCACCCAGACGCAAACATAATCTTTGGTACAGTTGTAGATGAATCAATGGGTGACACTGTGAGAGTTACAGTTATCGCAGCAGGTTTTGATCGTTGGGACAGCGCTTCACGGCCGCAGACGTCAGCATTGGGAAGCGATATCCCGAACGTCTTCGGTGAAGAAGAAACTCTACAAGAAGAAGTGCACGGTGACCTAGATGTCCCTGACTTTCTGCAGGACTAATAGCCCCTTCTTGCACTATGAAATCAAAACATAGTTGGTCAAAAAGACTTGAATGTGGATTGACCGCTAAAGTTTTGTCCACTGACTCCCACGATGGAAATTTATCAATATCGCAACCTGCAGACCAACTGCATCTGACGCAACGAAAACTAATTGACGCCCCCTGGTCATACCTTAAACAAGTGCATGGGGGGGAAATCATAAGGATTAGAAACTCCGGCGACTCCCATGGCGCAGAAGGGGATGGGATGGTTTCCTCTGCATGTGGCGTTCCTATGGCTATCCAAGTTGCGGATTGTGCCCCAATTGTTCTCATCTGTGAAACACCTGTAATAGGAATAGTTCACGCAGGTTGGCGAGGTCTCTTAGCAGGAATAGTGCAAAATGCATGCTCAGAAATGGAAAAGCTGGGAGGACACCCAACGACAGCTGTGGTTGGTTCTTGCATATATCCTGAGCACTATGAATTTGGTTCGGTTGAACTGAAATACATGACGAGAGAATTTGGCCCAACAGTGGAATCAGAAACTCTAGGAGGGAGGCCTGCGTTAGATATCCCAGAGACTGCAAAGATAGCTCTTCGCAGAAACAACGTCTTTGACACTCACTTCATTGGGGATTGCACAGCATCTTCAGGAAAGCACTGGTCACATCGTGTCCGCGGGGATAAAGAAAGACAAGCAATGATTGCATGGTTAGAAGAGGCATTGTGACAAACGGAAGTGACTATGAAAAAATCCAAGATCGACTTGAGGAAATTAATGAAATTGTTGCTGCAAAGGCACAAAACCAAGTAAATCTAATAGCGGTTACAAAAGGATTTACTCATGAGGAAGTCAACATAGCCACTGAGCTAGGAATTAAAAACTTCGGAGAAAATTATGCTCAGGAACTTCTTGCGAAAAACCCATTGGTAGACGCTGAAATTAACTGGCACTTTATAGGCCAACTTCAAAGCAACAAGATAAAGAAAGTATCTCACCTTGTTGATGTCTGGCATTCAGTAACGTCGCTAAAACTTGCCAGAGAAATACATAATCGAAACGACCAAGCGAAAATCTTACTACAGGTTTCTGTGTCGGGTCCCTCAAACTCAAAGGGTTTTGAAATTGAGGAATTACCCGATCTTATCTCTCAGTTGCGGGATGAGAATATAGATGTTTCTGGACTAATGACGATGGGTGTGCCGGGCGACATGGTAGCTACAAGATTCGTCTTTAAAAGATTGCGCCAATTAGCGGACACATTTGAACTTTCAGAATGCTCGATGGGGATGAGTGATGATTTCGAAATAGCTCTAGAGTGTGGATCTTCTATGATAAGGATTGGGTCGGCAATATTTGGGAATAGAAGACTTGATTGATGAAACTACAAATATGGTGTTAAATTGAAGAGGAGCCTGGAGGGCTTAATGACAACATTTTTCAAAAAAGCAATGCTTTATCTGGGGCTAGGGTCCGAT
>MDSY01157074.1_pt1 | contig 15183 bp, 8 predicted proteins | sample 811131 | NCBI WGS metagenome assembly MDSY01 (sample SAMN05326643, study PRJNA326480) | marine metagenome | isolation source: seawater | place: Atlantic Ocean: South West | collected 2010 | reverse complement strand
GGCGGCAGTGGATTTCAAAGTAGCAACCAAAGTAGCGATCAGAATCACAACCATCAAATAGATTCTCCGTCTCATTCGCGCGGCGGCTCGCAACGCGGCGGCGACCGGTACGCGATGAGTGCACAACAACAGCCGTTACAGCCGTTACAAAAGCACTCAGGGGGTGTATCAGTTGTCGGAAAAAGAAAAAAAAGCAGCACTTTAGGGTTCATTTTGTTACTAGTATTCGTCGCGTTGCTCGCCCCGATTGTGTACCACCAACAACACAAGCACCACCCCATAGTTCATCACCAACGCGAACGCGAACAAGTCGTGTTCCGGGATATCCCCGGGGACGGGTCTGGGGACGTCGGTAACATCCCCGGGGACATACCCACAGAGACGTTTACCGGGGGGTGGGGATCCGGAGTTGGGGGGGAAGGCAGGGCGGATGCCAGACGAACGGGGGACCCGTTCGTAGCGCTGATGTAAGATAACAATAGGAAAAATGCAAAACGCACTTGACACGCAAACTTTCAGGGTTTCAGTTCTTCCATCAGTCTGGCCGCCGCCGTGCCCTCGCGCATTGCCCTCTGCACCCAGCGGTTTGCACAAAGGCCGTCGGTGCACACCCCTACGTACGGGCGTATTCGGGAATACACCGTTCTGCGCGTTCCGTGCATCTCCCGCGTACGGGTCCATCGAAGACGCGTGAGAAGTGACCGCGTGCGCATCGCGATCGATCAAGAAGAGACGCGAGTATCCATCAATCAAATCCGATGGTCTGCATCCGCCCCGCCACTGCGAACGACATGTGGGAGATGCAGCACTGCAACTTGATGTGCCTTCCCGAGAACTACCAGATGAAGTATTACTTGTATCACTCACTCTCCTGGCCGCAGCTGCTACACGTCGCGGAGAGCACGGACGGCAAGGGAGGGAAGAAGATCGTGGGCTATGTTCTCGCGAAGTTGGACGAAGAATCTAAGGATGCGCACGGACACATCACCAGCTTAGCCGTATTACGGACGCATAGGAAGCTCGGGATAGCTGCCAAGCTCATGCGCGCGGCGCACGATGCGATGCAGGGTGTGTATGATGCGATGTATTGTTCGCTGCACGTCCGAGTGAGTAACGCCGCCGCTATCCATTTATACGTCGACGTCCTAGGTTACGAGCAAAAGGATGTGGAAAAAAAGTACTACGCCGATGGCGAAGACGCGCACGACATGAGGAAGACGTTCAAGAAATTGGTTGGAGAGGCGGAGAAGGATGGGGTTGAAAGCGCTTTAGTAGAGGAGCTTAAACTCTTGTCGGTAGTGGGGTGAGGTTAGGTTGTGTAATAAGCGTAGTTCTTTATCTCATCAGCTCTTTTTGTTTTGCAATTTTATTAATCTCAAACTCCGAGAGTTCTCATCATTGTACGGAACGCACTGTGGCGACGCATAGGTCGCGTGCTTTCGTTTCGAAGGCGGCATACGTCCTAAGGTATGTCTGCGTTCGAGGAGCTCGGTGTGTGCCCCGAGCTCATCACGAGCGCGTCCGATGCTGGGTGGCTGTTACCCACCGCAGTACAAGCGGAATCGATGCCTCTGATTCTGGGCGGCGGCGACGTGCTGGTCGCGGCGGAAACAGGGAGCGGCAAAACAGGCGCGTTCGGCGTACCGGTGTTGCAAATCGTGCACGAGAGTTTGCGGGGGACCGCGTTGGTCAGGGTGACTGGTAACGGTGATGGGAGTGACACCAAACCCAAAGCCACCACCGCCGCCGAGTGTCTGATGAGCGCCACCGACCGAGATGCACAATTCGCCGTGTCGCCGTCGGGAACAAAAGTACAAGCAAGAGACGACAAGGCATGGGCGGGAGGCCGTGCAACTACCGGCGTTACAGCTGGCAAGCACTACTACGAATCCACGGTGACGGATGACGGTCTAGTTCGCGTAGGGTGGAGCACGAAATCCGGAAAGAACGACCAACTCGGCTCTTGTAAATTTTCCTTTGGTTTCGGCGGTACAGGTAAGAAATCGCACGCTGGTAAGTTTTCAGACTACGGACCGAACGGAGGCGTATCGTACGTCAAGGGCGACACCGTAGGGTGCCTACTGGATTGCGACACCGGGACCATTACCTTCACAAAGAACGGTATGGGTATTCAGTCTGGGGATGACTCACGCGCATTTTCGTTTGACGCGAAGAGTTTTTTTTTGAGTAAAAATAAAAAAGATAAAATCGCGTTGTTCCCCGCCGTGTGCTTGAAGAACGCCGAGTGCGAGTTGCGGTTCGGGATTGGTTCCAATAAATTCAAGTACCCCGTGCCGGACGGGTACCGGGGCATCGCGGACGCGGATGCGGCGCAGTGGGTGTCTTGGGACGATGAGAACGAGGACGATGAGGAATCGCATGACGATGAGAACGACGCTGAAAACAAACAAAAACAAAATGGACCTCGAACCCCCACCGCGTTAGTTTTGGAACCCGTGCGTGAGCTCGCGGAACAGACGTGTCAATTCTTCACCTCGTTCTCGAATCACTTGCAAGATCCACGAGTCACCTCAGCGCTGTTCGTGGGTGGTGGCGGCGGAGTGGACGGTAAGAAGCACCAGACCGAGTTGTTAACCACCGGGGTTGGAGTCGACATCGCGGTCGGCACGCCTGGAAGAATTCTAGATCTGGTCGAGTCTGGAACTTTGAAGCTGAGTAAAATTCGGTTCCTAGTGTTGGATGAAGCCGACGCCTTGTTAGACTCCGGCACGTTAAAAACCATTCAAGCGATCAAACAGAAAATCCCGGTGCACAACTCTATCACCGCGAAGAAGTTTGGCCGAGTGCAGACGTTACTATTTTCTGCGACGTTAAGGTCACCGTCAATAAGAAGACTCGCGACCGAGCTGTGTGACCGCAACGCCACGTGGGTGGATTTGAAAGGCTTCGACTACGTACCGAATGCGGTGACGTACGCGGTGGTGGAAGTCAAGACGGAGATGGTTGATATGGGTAAACAGTCTGAAACCAATTCGATCACCACGGACGGCGTACACGATGCGCTGCCTTCGCATGAAAAAGAAAAAGCTTCCTTGACAATGAAACGCTTAAAGCCCGTGTTGGTGAAGCGGCTTGTCGACTCGTTATCAATCAACAAGTGTCTTTTATTCTGCCGCACGAACTTCGACTGCGAAAACATGAAACGGTTCTTCGACATCTGTAACGATTTGGAAAGCACAGCTGTGCACAGCTGTGTAAAGTACAGCTGTGCGACGTTGGGCGGATCACTAACCAACGAAGAACGAAGGGTAAATTTACAAAAGTTTAAATCCAACGCCGTGAACTTTCTCATCTGCACCGACGTCGCGGCGCGCGGTATCGACATTAGTAATGTACCGTTTTTGATCAATGTTACACTCCCGGATACAGCGGATGAGTACGTGCACAGAGTAGGACGCGTGGGCAGAGCTGGCGCAGCTGGTTTAGCAATTTCTTTAATCTCTACCGTCCCCGAAAAAGTCTGGTTTGTCAAGAAGAAGGGGTACAAGCCGTGGGCGAGCGCAGTTATTACTCCTGAGGACCGACAGCAACACACGGTGTACTTGGATGAAATGTCCACCTTGAGGAGTATAGAGGACCGGTTGAAGGAAGAGATTGTTAGGTTGGATGCTAGTAGTACGGATACCTTGAAACGTTCCGCTGAGAAGTTTGCGCCCGCCACGAATGCCGATGGAACTGTCATCTCGGATGCGGCCAAAAAGCAGGCGGATGAAATCGCGGCGCGCCTCGAGCTGTACGCCCCCTCAACCAGAAGACTGGTGCAACTTGAAGTCGACGCGCAGAAAACCTTCTGGAACTTGAAGAGAAAATTCGCAGGGGTATGAGGGTATGCGTAATTAGTCTAAGACTGTCAAAACAAAGGAATAGGTACAGTATATACAAGTAGTGGATTCATTCTCTCGTCTCTCAAATCATAAAATCATAAAATTATTCCGCCGCAAACACGCCGGCCGCGCCCATCCCACTCCCGATGCACATCGACACCACCCCCGTTTTCTTGTCGCTCCGTTTCATTTCGTGAAGCAGCGTGGCGACGCACCTGGCGCCTGTGGCGCCGAGGGGGTGCCCGAGCGCGATAGCCCCTCCGTTGACGTTGACGATTTCGTGGTCCAGGCCGAGTTTCTCTGCGCAATACGTAGCTTGAGACGCGAAGGCTTCATTGAGTTCGAACAGCTCGATGGAGTCGACTGATAGGCCGGCTTTTCTAACTGCTTCAGGGATTGCAACTGCAGGGCCGATGCCCATGACCTTCGGGTCGACTCCTACTGCCGCAAACGACATAAACCGGGCGATGATAGGGAGGCCTTCGCGTTCGGCGTATGAGCGCTTCGCTAACACCACGCACCCGGCGCCGTCGCTAATTTGGCTCGCGTTCCCAGGCGTAGTACTCCCTCCCTTCTTGAACACCGCTGGTAGTTTCGCCAACGCTTCGATGGAAACCCCCTCTCGAATGCCGTCATCCTCCTTCACGATTACATTCTTAATTTCACCAGTCTTGGGGTCCTTCCAAGTTGTGTGCACGGGGACGATTTGGCTGTCGAACCGGCCGTTGGATCGCGCGGCGGCGGCTCGCGCGTGACTTCTCGCGGAAAACGAATCTTGCGTCGCGCGCGTGATGTTCCACTTCTCCGCGACGTTCTCGGAGGTGACACCCATGGGGATTAAACAGCTTTGTGCCGCGGAAGAACTCGCCACCCGTGGGTTCATCCCCCCTTCCCACTTCATCGGGTTGGTGGTCATGGTCTCGACGCCGGCGGCGATGCCCACATCGTAAAAGCCAGCAGAAATTGACGCGGCGACATCGGCGACTGCCTGCAATCCGCTACTGCACTGTCGGTTCACCGTCCGTACCGGAACCGTTTCGGGGAACCCGGCGAGGAACATCCCGATGCGGCACTCGTTCGCGCGCTGGCTTGAGTTGCCTAAAACGGAACCCACCACGACGTCGCCCACGTCCGCGGGGTTCAAGCCAGTCGCCGCAACGCTCGCTCTTAACAATGTGGCCAGCAAATCATCCGCCGGCGTGTCTTTCAGCCCGCCCTTGCGCGCCCGCGTGATTGGCGTGCGCAGCGCGCTTACCACCACGATGTCATCAGGGGACTTTGAGGAGAGCTGTGGGGGTAGGGTTTGGGTTAGTGTTATAGGAAAGGGAGGGTTGGTGAGACACAGGGATGACGCTTGGGTGTTGATTATGCTGACGCGGACTTGGACGTCTCCTTTGGGTTCACAGACCGTCGTCGCGTACGAGGCGACGACGGTTCGAGGGTTTCGGTGATTCTCAGATCGAGGTGTTGTCTGGACTGTTTGCTCATACGCACCGAGTTACCGCCGCCGGGGGCGAGGTGCGCGTTGAGCGACGCGACGCGTCGATGAGCGGCGTCGGACATGGTGGTGGGAACCGGGAAGCGCGAGGTGACGGCGCGAGCGGAAGTGCCGCGGGGCTCGAGATTTATCCAGAAAAAGCAACAACGAAACGGAAGAGAAAACAATTTTTAGGGTTGCCAAAAAGCCACCACTTGTGTTTCCAAGAACACGTGCACACGTCGTGGTGAGCGAAGAACGCAGTGCGCGGAGGGAGTGCGACGTGACAATCGAGCGGAAATAATGGGACAAACGCGTTGCTCGCACGGCAGGGTGAAAAGTCACTGCGCAGTATGCAGCCCCTGCCCTCACGGCAGGCTGAAATACGGCTGCGCGAAGTGCAAACCCTGCCCTCACGGCAAGCGACAAACACGGCTGCAACAAGTGCTACCCTTGCCCTCACGGGAGGCTGAAAAGGAACTGCGTGGACTGCAACCGGTGTCCGCACGGTAGGCTTAAGGGCCGGTGCGCGGAGTGCAAACCCTGTCCTCACGGCAAAACGGAAGAGCAGGTGCGCGGAGTGCAAAGCGGCACGCGCGGATTCCCCAAGCTCGAAGCGGGTGAAGCGCGAGCCCGAGAGTTCGCCCAAGATCGAGCAAGACCCGGAAATCAAGCAAGAGCCCGAGCCGTTCACCATCCGTGGCTACTTCGGCTTCTTCGACGACGGCCAGTAATTTTTTGCCTAATCACTTTTGTGAATAAAAAATAGTCTACCTAATCTACCGTAACAAGAAACACGGGTCAAACTCGTGAAACGCGCTTGCCCGTGTGTTCTCTATATAAGTCTCCTCTCCCTCAAGAAGGCTTTTCCGCGCGGCGCCCCACGCCGCCGCCGCCGCCGGTCCGAGCCCCGCTTTTTCAAAATTTTCAGAAACGCGATTTTTTTCCAATTTTTTTTTCGCTTCTTGTCTCGCACCCTCACCTGCCGGCACGCTAAACGCCCATACAGACAAGCACGCCCTGTTTAGCGGTGCGAAAACGCTGGGGTGGTTCGTCGCGCCTCCCGCCCAATCCGGTGAGGAGTCATCGTTTTGATTCATATGAGCAATTAGTCTAGCTAAAGTTTGCGACGCAGCCACAACCGCATGCGCTGCGTTGATCAAATTAACTTTCGCTTCTTCCTGAGTTATAACTCCCCGAACGTCTCGGATCACCCGCGCACTTAACTGCGCTAACAGCAACCCTTCGCAGTGGTGGTTGTCTGCTTCGCGGTCGAACAACCGTCGCACGACTCGGGTTTCGGAAATCGATGCGTTTAGCGTTTTGTTCATCGACGTGGTAACATTATCCTCGCCATCGTCGTCCCAAAACGCGTTGGAGATGTATCGCGACAGCGTTTTCGTGAACGGAGGCCACCGTTTCAATCGCGTCGATACGCGGTCAAAGCTTAATCTTAGCCGCTGTTCCGTCTGTGCGTTGGCATCTATGCCAACTGCGCACGCCGCAGCGTGCGCCACGATATCCCGGGTGAGCTCATCCTCATCCTCCATCAGCTCGAACGCGGCGCGCCAGGCGCGGAGCACAAGCTCGCCGAGAACGGGACCCGAGGTTGGGGTGTTCATATCAGAAGAGTTATCAGCGTCATCAACACCCTGAGGCAAGCACTCAAGAATCTTCGAGTGCGCCAAGGCTTGCGCCACTGCTCGTCGGACATCCAGCGGCCGTTCAGGTGAACACCCCGCTAGAATCAACGCCACTAACTGCTCATACAACACCGAGCGTTGATTGGTATTTCCCGAAGCGCTTTCCGAGAAGAATTTTCCGAGACATTTAATCGCGGCGCACCGCACGCGTTCGTTTGGATCGGAACTCGCCAGGCAAACCAATAATTGTAGTGACGATTCATATTCTTGTGTATGCGAATCAGTCTCGATATTCGTCTCATCAACCCCAGTCCACTGTTCCAACACTTGTAACAACCTTCGCGCGCACTGGTGTCTCTTTTCCACGGGCAACACTTTTTGTAACAAAAAGGTTCGCAGCTTTTTGAATCGAGTCGGGCCGAGCGATTTTTGGACTCGTTCCACGCCAGCGTCGCGCAACGTCTTCAACCCCGAAGCTCGCGCTTCATAAGGCACTGAAGGGGAAACCACAGAGAGAAACGCGAGGTGCGAGTTCCTTTGTTGAACGCGCTTTGAATCTTTTGAATCGGAAGTATTCACGCAATCCAGTTCCTCAAAGTGAAGAGCGTCTTTGAGTTCGAAATCATCCGCGTCCTCGTCCTCGCCAAAACCTTCTTCGTCCAGCGCGATTACACACCGCAGCCGCGCCGCGCGTTTGAACCACTCCACGTCGGCGACTGAGACGGACGCGCCTGCTTTCGATGCTTGCACCGCAGCATCGCCGCCCCCCGACCCGCTCACAAACTCCTCAATGCTCGCGCTTATGTCGCACGCCGCGACAGCGAGACGCGTCAAACGATTAGACGCGAGGAAGAAATCAGAGTTATGCGTATCACCACCATACCTCTCTCGAACGCTTCTCGCCACTTCCAGCGCGTTGTGTGCGCAACACGCCCACGCCGCGGCAGTCGCGGCGACGTTCGAGACGCTTGGGTCCACCAGGTATGCGCAATCGGTAAGCCCTTTTGCGGCGGTGAAGACCGCCGAGGCTTGCGTCTCAGCGCTCTTCGCGGCGCGAACCGGGCCGTCAACCCCCAAAATCTCCGCCACGCAAAGCAAACAACCGTGCGCGGCGTTGTACCCGGTTCGGGGGAAGATTCTTTGAGTTATCTTTGAGTTAATACCTTCGGTGTCCTTGAACGTCTCGTGAAGTGCGATTGGCGTGTCTTCAGGGCGCACTAACGGCGCCAAGGCTCTCGCGGCCTGCGCGCGAACGGCGTGCACCTTACCGGCGGTGCACCGACGGACGACCGGGATGAAGAAGGAAGGATCTAACTGTGATTGCGTTGCGAAGTCAGGTGCAGGGTCTATTAAACCCTCATCAACACCTGCACCACTCGGCGCCCCTGAGCTCGGACGCAACCTCGAAAGAAGCGACAGAATAGGGTATAGCGCCGGGTGTACTTCCTTGCCGTTGGATTGGTCGAATAAATCAGCCGCTTCTGTAAGTTGACGTAATAAAAACGGGTGCGTGCTTGGAAATCTTTTAAAGAACTCGTCCCCCGCCACCGCGCGTCGGCTCGCGCCCCCGTCTTTCGGATTAACAACGTTCATGTACCCAACCACCTTCGTGAGAAGACTCGCGAAGGTCAACGTAGCGCCGTTGCGGACCTATTGGGTATTATGTGAAAGGGTAGCAAGCGGAGGTAGTTGAAAGGTTGAAAGGTAAAAGATAAAAGGTTAGACAGTCAGTTTCAGTTTCAAGATTTCCAAAAAAAAGAAAGAATGTCTCAGTCGATTGATGAGTAATCGTTGCGCGCCAAAGTTGTGATGGCGTTTCCGACGTGACTGGCGCGCGAACGCGAAAGGACATTCCGGAAAACGTCCGCCCGTAGAACGCGCGTTCTGTAGCTGAAGCACAAACCTCGCGCGATACTTTTTATAAAAGCGTGGGTAACGATGACTTCAGCCGAGTACTTATTCTTGGAAAAAGAAAAAAAGTGAAAAAAAAACGAAACGTACCTCCCAGTGCGGTGACGAAAACGCTTTGATGGCGCACACAAACCCGTCCGCCGCGAACCCGACGGTTTCCGTGGCGAGCTCCTTGTCCGCGAACGCCACTCTCAGTACGTTGAACGCATGTACCTGAGGGACGTGCACGCCCTGTGATTGACCCAAAGCGACGTCGCCGCGGCGAACAAACTCGCCGTCGTCGGACTAGGGAGATGGATAATTTATTTTATGTCAGTGGAAGAAAAAGAAGGTGAGAAATTGGTGGGAGGTTTCGTGTGCAGGTATCTCGTAGTCCGTAACTAAATAGTCATACGAAAGCAAAGAAAAAGACAATTCAACGGCTCGGTCCTGGCCAGGGTATTTTTTGTTCGATTCAGCCGGATGTCGTCCTCACGGAGATCAGTAGAGGGAGCCTGTGTTTCGTCATCGCCTGAGGGTGTCTTTGTCTGTTGCTTGGGAGGAAAAAGAAAAAATCCAAGAACGAGAAAAACCAAAAAACCCACAACCACTCACCGCGATGCGCAATAGCTTTTCCATGGCAGAGTGCAACAAAACTCTCGGTACCCCCCTTGGTTCTGCTAGAAACACAGCCATGAACCCAAAGGGTATACCTGCGGATCTTCGAATCAAATCTTTGATGGATTGCGCTGGTTGTTCTAGACGCGTGAATAATTCACCCAACCAATTGCTCGGCAACGAACTCAACAAATTGTTCCCGCTCCGCAAAACGCGTTCGCCCAAGCACGTCAACCCCACCAGCGTCTTTTCAATCGCGCCGTTGTGCTTCAGGGTTAACAGCGTGGATAACAGCCGATCGCCAGCCCTCTTCAACTGATCAGGGTTCAACAGACCTTGTTCCATGTCGTGCGATGCGTCAACATCGTCTCCCGATAGCGAAACCGATCGGCTGCCGTCGCCGCCTGGGAGAGGAACTCTTCGCGCGATTTCACCAATCACCAAACTAATCTCCTTCATCGTGAGCCAGCACGCGGTGACGATCATCTGCGCCTTCGGGGCCAGGGATGGGGTGTTGGAATCTGAACCGCCACCTTCAACATGCTCTGTATCATCGTCCACAGCACTCATCGCATCGTCACCGGCGGTCGTGCCCCCGACGCCGGTCATGCCGTTCATCGCTCGCGACGCCGCCTTCGCCGCCGCTGCACCCTGACCCGACCCGCCGCCTTGCGTATCCAAGGTAATGTCGGACGCAGCCGCGCCGATGTTCGCCCCGTCAGGCGCGGAAATTGACGTCAACGCCACGTTCGTCACCCGCTCCAACAGCTGCAGCAAACGCTCCATAATATGCTCTATGGGCAAACAGTCTGACCCGGAAATAAAAGTACTCGAAAAGTCAATCTCTGCGAGTACATATCTTGTCGCGAGCAAAGCGCCGTGCGCCAAGCTCTGCATACAGGCTTTGAACAGATCAGCCTCCGCCTTCTCGCATTCGAACGCGATCAAGTCGCACATAGTTTCTGTGAATTATAAAGTTGAAAGGAAAGGGTCAGCGTTGAATATCAATTCGTTGATACTGGGTATTGTTTCGTCGATACTAGACTAGTTTGAATCCAAATATTGAAACCAAAAAATAAAATATGTCCTCAGCGCGATTGTGACTTCACCGAGCACTCGGACAGTACTAGCACATATAAAAATATGTTTGCGAGCATCAGGGGACACTAGTATTGGTGGGTAAACGCCATAAAATGTGGGCATGCTCTAGATAAAGAAAAAAAACCCGAAATAAACGTACCGAGTAGTTTCGCGCTCCTCGCGGCTCGTGCCGACTTATTTTTTTCGTCTACATTTTGGCTCGGCGGTGTTGCCTTTATGTTGGGCACAAGTATAATCTCCCACCCTCCATCAAGGGCGTATTTCCGGAGCAACAGGCGTAGGAGCAACGCAGCCGCGTCTGATTCTCGAACTCGCGGGGACCTGCTCAAAGTCATCGCCCATTGCACATGCGCTTCCACTTGTTCAGAGGTTTCAACACCCGCTAGAGGCGCTGGATGTTTTGTGAGCAAAGTAAATGCCCCAACTCTTAGCTTATCCCAGCTATCCACCACAGATCCCAACAGACACGTCACGACGTCAGGACCTAGGCACGCGGCGTACGGAGAGGATTCGAAACGTTCGGCCAGTGCCATGTGGGGTCCTTGTGAAGAAACCCACTCGGAAGACGGGGGCAAAGAACAAGTAGTTTCCTTCCCAACCTCCCACGTCGCTGCCACGGCTTGCAGCAAATCAAGGCTCGTTTGTTTCCGCTCGTACGGCGCGCCGGGGTAGGACGACGTCACTAACGTACGAATCAAACACTGCATCCAGGAAACATTTAGCCGACCTTTTTCAAGCAGTAAGAAGGCTTCGTCGTCGTCAATCGCGCGGACGCCCTTTGCGTGTGCGCCGAAACACCGCTGGCCGCGAGTGGAGTCAGACTGTTTGTTCATAGAGTTGTTCTCAGAAGGCACCAGCCAAGGCCGGGCAGTACTAATCACGGCAGCTTTGCTCAAGCCCGTCCGAATCCTCCCGAGTAGCCTGGTCACGTTACTCACCAGTGAGTTCCGGAACGCGGCGTTACTGTCGCGCAAGTTGACGACGATTGTCTGCTTCAAAATTTCAAGCTCGAGCGAACCGGGAAGACTGGCGCGTTTGCCGTCCAAACACAAAAGCTCCAACGCGTCGCATCTTGCTCGGGGGTCTTTGCACGTGCTCGCGGCGTATAGCCAGGAAGGGTCGATGGTATACCCGGAGGGCTCTTTCGAGGGCTCTTGATTTATGAACTCAAAAGTCCTGGTCGCCGCGAGAGTTGTTTTTTTGTTGACTATGTTGACGTCATTCAGCGAGAGTAACCCTAAGCTCCGCGCAGATTTAAGCACCGCCACAACCGCGGATGCAGCCGAGGAGTGTGAAGAAGAGGTACCTATAACAGACCTTACAATTGTATCCAGCAAAGCAATTACGCTGGCGCCGTCTTGCTTTAATAAGTTGGGCAGCGCATACACGGAAGCGCCGACGCGTTCGCGGCCTTTTGATAAAAGCGCTTCAGTTATTTCTGGAATCCACCAGTCCCTCCATTTAGTTACCGACTCCACACTCAACCCGCAATCCACAACGAGCTCATCCTTGCCCACGCGTTTCATGTAAGAGTTTCCTGAGTTATTAACTCCTCCTTCAGCACTACTCAGTTCCGATAACAGCGAAGCGCTCAGGGCGTGTACTAAATTTCCCGCCGCGGTGGAAATTGATTCATCCCGCATAGCGTTAATAGTCTGTTTCAGTATATCAGGCGCGATTCGGTTTAATTTGTGGAATCCCAACCGTCGCACCACGAAGGCTAAAGGGACGTACCGGCCCTTACTGGAAGCTTCTTTTTGTAATAACGCATTCGCCGCGTCCAGCAAGAACGAAACGCTCCCCCCGTCTCGCTTATCTTCGATGTCCAGTAAGCAATCGAAACTCAGGTGGATCTCTTTCACGGTTTGGCTCAAAGGGTCTTCCCAGTTCGCCCACAGGATACTGGAGATCCTGTTTGATACATTCTTTGGAAGCAAGGTGTCCACAGATAGGTGCGATTGATTTGAGTCAGTACCCTGGTTTAACTCGTCATTGGACCCAGAAGTAGCTAAAGCTTTGATCCGCACCAGCGCCGATTTCAAAGCCGCAGCGGCGTGAAACTTGTGGTGCGAATCTTTTGAGTTTTCGAGGGATAAACATAAAAGAGGCAAGCACCCGTCCGTCAGCAGGGACCAGTCACGGTTTTTTGATTCCACATTAGGTCTGACTAACAGCGCACTCAACGCGTCTGCGGAGGCGGCGGTGAGTAGACCGCGAACAGCTGAGAGTCGCCCGAAGAGGGTGAAGTTCTTTGCTTCACTTTTCATGCAAGTTTTTTCACCTGACAACGCGAGTGAGTCGAGGAACGAGTCGTCGACGCCATTCACAGATGCCCAAGTTTTGTTAGTTGGCGCATCTGAAAAGAAAGCATCCGCAAGTGCTGCGGCGTGCGTGGTTGGATCGCTTACGCCACAGCCAACCGCGGCAGCCACAGTGACCCCAGCGCTCACGCCCGCTTCCCTGGAAAGGTAACTTCCCTGAAGCGTTTCAGTGAGCGAAAGAACTAGTTGGCTAATCGAGGACTCCGAAGGAACGCGGGAGGGAGTCAGTGAGGGATGCGACACATCTACAGAGAGATAATCGGTATCCTCATTACTCAAATCCTGTTCCGTATGACCAATTAGTGTCGGAAAGAACAAATCCGGGTGTCGCACAATCAGCGCGTACGCCACGCTCATCGCTTCTTGGCATGTCTCCATCTCGGCGGGGGGGATTCTTCGGCCGGCGGCGCTTTCGGTTAGCATTAGTTGCACACCTAATAGTCACACAAAGGGGTCGGGGGAGTGGTTAGGAGTTGGACTAGAGACATGTTAAGAGTCATGTCAAGAGACATATCAGTACAGTGTATCGAGTCGTATCTGTACAGTGTGCAGACAAGCAGACATAAAAAAAAACCAAAAATGAAAAAAATACCTTTTCGGTTCAAAAACATTAAGTATCGAATCAGTCTAAACCCGTTCGCAACAGCGCCTAGAGGGCCGCGCCCCACGGCGCCAAACATTCCAGCTTGAGATGGTAATTCCAGCTTTTGAAAGGAGAATTCATCATTTTCGATATTTTTGTTTTGAACCGAGAGAGGGTGGGTGGGTAGGGTGGGCAGAGCAAAAAGAAAAAGAAAAAACCACTCACCTTTGCCAATCAGCGCCGCCGCCTCCACCGCAACGCGTCGCACGATTCTCTTCTCCACTGCGGTTTGAGGCTGGCACTGTACGACGCTGAACAGCACACCCAACACGCGCAGTGTGCTCGCGCCTTGACCGGAGCTGTCGGTCATTGTTTTTGTGCCCGACGTTGACGTCTCACCGCTCGAAAGGGTGGCTCTTATTTTTTCGTGAATAGCGTCGCCTAAAATGGTCTCCGCCATGCGCTTTGCGACTAGAGGGAACCGCCTTGGCGACGCAACGATCGTCCTGTGTAGCGGCCTACTATTGGGCAAAAATAAAACGCCAAACAAAACGCTCAGACATACTTTGAATTGCGCAATAGGATCAACCGTGGCGTCGTCGAACTTAGCGGGGGATTGGGTTTTCGTTTTAGATGACTCTTTTTTTCCGTCATTTCCATCTGCACTCGACACCGTCTTCCCTCCAGCCGCCATCACCTCCAGGACTTGAATGGTTTCCGTCAAGATTTTGAGCTCATCAGCGGTGCTGCTTAACGTGGTGAAGGTTTGGAACAAGTGTTTGAATTGCATAGCAGCGTCGATGACTGATGACTCAAGATTGTAATCAGTTTTTTCGTCGCTTCCACTCGTGCTGCACGTTTCGGGTAATGTGGAAACGTCCCGCGTGAACGCCCCGGTGACGACCACGCCGGAAGCGTCGAAGCGGCTGCGCTTTTGCTGAGATACGGTAGGGGGGTAGGGCAGGGTGTTGATACATAAATGTCAGCAATTGATACGTGTGAGTATCGATCAACACGAGGGTTTGATCGGTGTCTCGATGGGTCGGTGCGCTTAATCAATCATCGCGCCGCCGCCGACTAGGTTTGCAGAGTCGACGGTAGCATCGCGACCCTATGAGTAGTTAGTCTGGGATGCCTTCAAATGCTATCATCATGCATGTACCTGTCGTTTGCCGATCTTGGATGACATCGTGTCGCCGTGTCACTACCCAGCCGTGCCTCGCACGCGCGGCGACCCCACCGAGTGACCGGCGAAGGTGGATGATGGTTGTAAAGTGAGTATGCAGATTGCAGTTTGGTGGGCGAAATTATACGGCGAGTTGACTCAAGATTTAACTCAAAAGTTAACTCAAGAGCTGCTCTCGAAAAAGCTACGACTTCCTTCTTCCTCGTCGTTGCTTTTCGTCGCGCAGAACGGTGTGCACGCGAGGTGGGTGACGAGACTGTCGATCGCGAGTGATGGGATGAGCACATAAGCGGTGCTTGCACGGGAAGGCGAAGATTTTGTGTGCAGAGTTCAGTCCTTGCCCGCACGGCAAGGTGAAGTACAACTGCGCGGACTGCAAGCCCTGCCCCCACGGCAAGCTGAAACACCACTGTGTGGTGTGCAAGCCCTGCCCCCAGGGCAAACGAACAGACGGCTGTGCGGTGTGCACCCCCTGCCCCCATGGGAAGCTGAAATACGGCTGCGTGGATTGCAACGCCT
>MDSY01100481.1_pt1 | contig 15184 bp, 15 predicted proteins | sample 811131 | NCBI WGS metagenome assembly MDSY01 (sample SAMN05326643, study PRJNA326480) | marine metagenome | isolation source: seawater | place: Atlantic Ocean: South West | collected 2010 | reverse complement strand
TGATTTCCTCGTTACGCTCTCTATTTAATTTGGTAATATGTTCCATGTAAGTAACTAACTCTTCAGGTAAATAGTGCAATAAATTAGCCCTTTGCAAATTACAATACAATGCAGGAAACACATAATGAGCAGTACTTACTTTTACAACGCTGTCCCAATCTATATTATTTAATTGCAACTGTTTTTCAATTGCTTCCTTATTCCTATCCTCCACAGAAATAGTCAAACATTTTGCAACAAAGTTTAGAGTTTCTTTATAATTCAAATTATTATTATTTTAATTAAAAGCTATAATTGGTAGGGGCTGGATCTTTATTAAAATGATTTTCTCTTTTCTCTTTTAATTGTTCTAAGGTGAATTTGTCTCGTACAGACTTTATTTTGGGAAAGATATAATTGGAAAGAGTTACAAAAAGTTTTACCCGCTCTGTTTGATTAGTTTTTCTTGGTTTACCAATAAATCATCCAGCACTTTTTCATAGAGTATTTCCATCTTTTCTTTGATGGAAGGCCCTTCTTTTTTTGCAGGTCCTCTTTTGGTTTTTTTTCCTGCTTTCTTTGCTGAATTTGAATCGAATGGCATGTGTATTAAAATTAGATTCTAAACCAAATTTAACCAAAAAAGTTTACTTTTTTAAAAACCACCTGCTAGACTGAATCGTTAGTTATTATAAATTTTATTATAATATTCTTTGTAATTTCCTGAAGTTATATTTTCTAACCATTCACTATTATCTAAATACCAGGCAACTGTTTTTTCAATCCCTTCTTCAAATTGTAAAGACGGTTCCCAACCCAATTCGTCCTTTAGTTTTGTGGAGTCTATTGCATAACGTAAATCATGACCAGCCCTATCAGTTACATAAGTAATGAGTTTATCAGAGGCACCTTCTTGCCTTCCAAGCAAACGATCTACAGTTTTAATCACCACTTTAATCAAGTCAATATTTTTCCATTCATTAAAACCACCAATATTATAAGTTTCACCTAGTTTTCCTTTATGAAAAATGACATCAATGGCTCTTGCGTGATCATTTACAAACAACCAATCACGTATATTTTCTCCTTTTCCATAGACCGGTAGTGGCTTGTTATTTAAGATATTATTTATAAATAATGGAATTAATTTTTCTGGAAACTGATACGAACCATAATTATTGGAGCAATTAGAAATGACGGTTGGCAATCCATAGGTGTCTGCAAAAGCTCTTACAAAATGATCTGAAGAGGCTTTAGATGCTGAATATGGAGAATGAGGATCATAATTTGTAGATTCTGTAAAATACCCTTCTTTTCCAAGTGAACCATACACCTCATCCGTAGACACATGGTAAAATAACTTATTCTCAAAATTAGTATTCCAATAGTTTTTTGAAGCTTGCAATAAGCTCAATGTTCCCATCACATTGGTTTGCGCAAAAGAAAATGGATCTTCAATAGAACGGTCAACATGCGACTCCGCTGCTAAGTGAATTACCGAATCTATGTTATACTCTTCAAAAATTTGTGATACTTTTTTTACATCACAAATATCACATTTTACAAAAGTGTAATTCTCTTTATCTTCAACATCTTTTAAATTCTCTAAATTACCAGCATACGTAAGGACATCCATATTAATAATATGATATTCTGGGTATTTATTCACCAATAATCTTACCAAGTGAGAACCAATAAAACCAGCTCCACCCGTAACTAATATGTTTTTCATCAACTAATTTTTTATTTTTTCTATACAATCTTTTAAAGAATCTCTCCAGTAAGGAATTTCAATTTTAAAATCTGATTTTATTTTAGACTTATTCAACACTGAATATTGTGGTCTTTTTGCTAGGGTAGGATAGTCTTTAGTCTGTATTGGTTTCACTTTACAGTTCGCTCCGCTTAGTTCCATAATCGAAATAGCAAAATCATACCAAGAAGCAACTCCCTCATTTGAAAAGTGATACAGCTGCCCTTTTGAATTTATTTTAGATTGTTTTTTAGAAGAAAGAATATCAAGACATGTTTTTGCTAAATCACTTGCATTGGTTGGTGTACCCACTTGATCAAAAATAACACCTAGTTCATCTCTTTGATTTCCGAGTCTTAGCATTGTTTTCAAGAAATTATTTCCATACGCTGAATACAACCAAGAAGTTCTTATCACAACTCCATCAATCGCAGAATTGATAACCGCTAGTTCTCCTCTTCTTTTTGTGTTTCCATACACACCTATTGGGTTTACTTCATCTGATTCTTGATATGGTAAAAAACTATTACCATCAAACACATAATCTGTAGAAATATGAATTAATTTACCTTGTACTTTTTCTATTGCGTTTACAAGATTTAAAACTCCTTCTGAGTTTACTTTTTCAGCAATCTCGGCATCCTGTTCTGCTTTATCTACTGCTGTATATGCAGCACAATTAATAACCGTATGTATTTTATTTTCTGCAAAAAAAACATCTAATTGGTTGCTATTGCAAATATCTAATGCTGAAAAGTCACTAAAAAAGAAATTGAAATTTTTATAGTTTGCTGCTAGATCCTTTATTTCTGAGCCTAATTGACCATTAGATCCTGTTACTAATATATTCATATATTTAAAAATTAAAAGGGGTATCTAAATCTTTTAAGGATGGTAAATTTTTATCTTTTCCTGATAATTGAACTTCATCCTCAGTTAAACCCCAGTTTATATTCAAATCTTTATCATTATATTTAATTCCTAAATCATATTTCGGCGCATATGTGTTGTCTACTTTATAAGCAAAAACAGCAGTTTCACTTAACACAGAAAAACCATGTGCAAAACCTCTAGGAACAAATAATTGTTTTTTATTTTTCCCTGACAACTCTATAGCTACATGCTTTCCATACGTTGGAGATCCCTTTCTAATATCTACTGCTACATCCATTACTTTGCCCTCGATACATCTTACTAACTTCGCTTGATTAAATGGTGGTTTTTGAAAGTGCAGCCCTCTTAAAACTCCTTTAGAAGATTTAGATTCGTTATCCTGAACAAATTTTATTAGCCCTATGTTTTCCTTAAATTTTTCTAAATTAAAGGACTCTAAAAAATACCCTCTATGATCTCCAAAAACTGAGGGCTCTATGATATATAAATCTGGTATTGCCGTTTTAATAAATTTCATTTTTTCTATTTCGCTAATTTCAATAAATATTGGCCATACCCATTTTTCTTTAAAGGCTCTGCTAATTTCTTTAACTGCTCTTTGTCTATATATTTCATTCTGTAGGCAATTTCTTCTAAACAAGCGACCTTTAAGCCCTGCCTCTTTTCAATGGTTTCGATAAACTGACCTGCTTCCATCAAAGAGTCATGAGTCCCCGTATCTAGCCAAGCAAAGCCCCTTCCTAGTAATTCAACTTTTAAGTTTTTTAGCTTTAAATATTTTTGATTTACAGAAGTGATTTCTAGTTCACCTCTGTGAGAAGGTGTTACATTTTTAGCAATTTTCACGACATTGTTCGTGTAAAAATACAAGCCAACTATTGCATAATTAGATTTTGGTTTGTCTGGTTTTTCTTCGATAGAAGTAACAATACCTTCTGAATCAAACCCTGCAACACCATATCTTTCAGGATCATTTACATAATACCCAAAAACAGTTGATTTACCCGCTTCTAAATTTTTTCTAGCATTTTGTAAAGTTTCAGAAAATCCATAGCCATAAAAAATATTGTCTCCTAAAACTAAACATACATCATCTTCTCCAATAAAATCTTCTCCTATTATAAATGCTTGTGCCAAACCATCGGGGCTTGGTTGTGCTTTATAAGATAATGCTATTCCTAAATCTACCCCATTTCCTAATAATTTTTCGAAATTCGGTAAGTCTTCTGGTGTTGAAATAATTAGTATTTCTTTTATACCAGCCAACATTAATACTGATAATGGATAATAAATCATTGGTTTGTCATATACAGGTAATAATTGCTTTGAAACCCCTTTAGTAATTGGGTAAAGTCTTGTTCCTGATCCTCCTGCTAATATTATTCCCTTCATTAATTTATTTTTTTATGAGTATAGTTCTCTGTATTGATCGAAATTTGTTTTGTGCGATTGCTCTCACAACTTCACTATAGGTACCTGTTCCCAGTTCACAAGAGAGTTGGCTGTTGAGAGATCTATAAATTCTTCTTCCTGTAACCACGTTTCTAATTTCTGAGTGGCTCCCTTTAAACCCACATAAGATTTAAACTTACGTGTTAACGGCAAGTTATGAATTATAGGTTGATTAACATCAAAATCACGTGGATGAAAATAGGTCATCACATAGTTAGACTTTTTAGACCATTTTTTTATTATATAATAAGGAATTAACCGAAAATACCCACCTCCAGAATAAATGATTGGTTTACTTAAAAAGGAATGGTAGTTTATAGGTAATTCTTTTAGAGTTATACCATTATAATTGATGAGTGCCGGTTCTTGAACATTGAAAGAAGGAAAACCACCATGAGATCTAGCAGCGGGAAAGACAGAACAATCTATTTCTATACCTTGATCATGTAATATCTCAAAAGCCCACTTATTTTGTTCTGTAATAGAAAAACCTGGAGCTCTATAGTAGATTACTTTTTGACCTATAATATCCTCTATCGTTTTAACAGAGCACTCTAAATCACTTTTAAATTCTTTAGGACTTTGTTCATACGCTAATTGGTGTAAATTAGAATGAGAACCTACTTCATAACCCCTCGTGATAATTTCTCTAATAATTTCTGGATAGGTTTTTGCCATCCAACCCATACAAAAAAAGGTAGCTTTTTGATTAGTAGATTCCAAAACTTCAAAAATACGCTGCATGTTGGAATGAATTCGACTTTCGTATTGTTCCCAATTTTTTTCGCTTTTTGTAGCGTCATGGTCTAATAAATGAAACCAATCTTCAATGTCAAAAGTGAGTATATTCATTTTATTATAAGTCATCTGTATCAATCCATGTTAAATGCCAATTTTTCTCATTATTAAGAAAAGAAGATGAATAATTATTACTTAAATTTTTAATAATCAACCAAAACTTATAGGGGGACTTTAAAAACCCATTTTTAATTAATCCATGTAAATTTGAAACGTATTTACTTGCCATTATCATTAAAATCTCCGCCTTACTTTCTATTGCATATTCTTGAATATTAGCAATTATTGTACTAGATAATTTTCTATGATTCTTTAAACAACTTATGTCTAAAATTGCTATAGAAGGTATGTTTTCTTTTATAATATTGCAGAATACAGCATAACCTAATATTATATTATTCTCTCTCGCTATTGCTATTTTATATTTTTTTTCAGGAGCAGCTAACCTCCATTTTAAAAATGCTGTGTTTTTATTTAAAGCTATCTCATGTTCATTTACCCAATTTTTAACAAAGTAATCAAAATCTTTAATACTTTCTAATTCTAAAGAAGAGTATAACGAAACTTCATATCTATTATTTTTTTGAAATACAGAAATAAAATCATTATATATTTTTAAAAATAAATCGATAATTGGAACTAAAAATCTTATCTTTTTATTTTTCAACAAACTTTTAGTACTTAATAAATTCATATATAATGGTAATGTAAACATTTTATGCCAACCTGCTTTGAGATGACCAGGAATTACCTCAGGCCTTATTGGGTATCCAGTTGTAAATTCAATTTCTTCTTTTTTCATATTTTCCGTAGCGTAAATACCCATTTTTGTAAAAACACCCTTACCTCTAACTTTTACTCCTGTCATAACGTCACAAACCATCCCAGCTTTTATTTGCTTACCTTTAATTAGATATGGATATGGTAATGCAGCATAATACCCTACTAATTCATTATTTAAAAAAGTAGCATATTCATATGAATTAGGATGAGTAGGAAATGAATGAAATTTCCATAAATAGTGATCTTTTTTTTCAACTGAAGCACCATTATTTTCAGGAAAACATTCCTTGAACAAGGAACGTTGTTGGTCAATGTCATTTTCTTTTTTAAAAATAGATAACTCCATATTGCTAAAAAATACCTCCATTTAAATCAATTGAAGAACCATTTAAATAATTATTATTTCTAACAAATTCTACACATTTGAACACATCCTCTTTTTTACAAAATTCACCACTTGGTATTACTGCTTTTATAGCGTCTTTATATTTTTCAGGAACTTGCTCAATCATTCCCAATTCTGAGTAGCCTAAATTTATATTATTAATGGTAATACCTTTCGAAGCATTTTCAATAGAAATACTTTTAGCCATACCCCATAATGCTGCTTTAGATGCTGCATAAGCGCTTATACCAGGAGTTGCTTTTTGAGCAGCAACTGATGAGAAATTAATAACTCTACCAAAATTCTCATCTCTCATTAAGGGAAGAATTGCTCTTATTACGTTATAAGTACCAATTAAGTTTACATCGATAACATTTTTCCAAAGTTCAATATCTGCTTTATGTGCAAAAGCATTATAGGTTATACCAGCACAATTTATCAGTGTTATATCTTTCATTGATTTTATTGATTTTATCCAATTTTCAACTTCATTATATTTCACTATATCTACTTGATTATAGTGTCCATTAGGTTTGTTATTTCCTGGAATACTTTTCTTATAAGTTCCATAAACTTCTTCTCCTAATTCTGTATACGTGTCAAATAAAAATTTACCTACTCCACTTGATGCTCCAGTTATTATTATCATGTTTTTTTAGTTTATAATTACCCCCATTTAATTATTGACGCTCCAAAAGTCCACCCACTACCTACAGCAGCAAATAATACAATATCTCCTTCTTTTAATTTTTTACTTTTATTTAGCTCATCTAGCAAAATAGGGATTGTCCCCCCTGATGTATTTGCATACTTATCCATATTAGTCATCACTTTATCAAAAGGTAAACCAATAATTTCAGCTGTCTTTTGCAGAATTCGAATACTTGGCTGATGTGGAATCATAATATCAATATCATCAATTATTAAACCAGTATCCTCCAAAACCTGATTAATAGCTTTTGGTAATGCTTTTGTCGCTGAATTAAAAACCGACCTTCCATTCATCTGAAAATACTGCTCATTCATATTTTCTTCAGTCAAAGGAATTTCTGACCCTCCTCCAGGAATTGTAAAGCCAAGCATTTCATTAGATGTATCAGTATACAACCTATAAGCTAAAAATCCTTCTGTTATATTTGCTAAAGTTAATACAGCTGCTCCAGCTCCATCACCAAAAAAAATAGCATCTCTTCTTGTCCAATCTGTAATTTTAGAAAAAGTATCAGCTCCGATAACTAATACATTATTATAAATGCCCGATGCAATGTATTGAGTAGCAACAGACATCCCAAACAAGAAACCACTACAAACAGCATTTAAATCAAATGCAGCTGCATTGTGTGCATTTAGTTTATGGTGTACAAAAGCAGCAGTAGAAGGAGCTTTTCTATCTGGCGTAGCTGTTGCCACAATAATTAAGTCGATGTCTTCATTTTTTAATCCTGCATCATCTATGGCTCTTTGTCCTGCAATTGCAGCTAAATCACTTGTAGCCTGATTATCTTCAGCAATACGCCTTTCCAAAATACCAACATTTTCATAAATCCATTTTGAGTTTGTTTGAATCTTAGTCTCTAAATATTCATTTGTTACAATTTTCTCAGGCACATAAGACCCTGTTCCTGATATTTTGACATTTCTTATTAGTTGCTTCATAAACTTGATATTAAATTAGCGTATTTATTGGAAATAATTCTCCAAGTATATTTCTTTTTTGATATTGCAAACATTTCTTCTTTTAATTCAAACCGTTTATCATCGGAAAGGTTCGTTATTAATAATTTTAAATTGTAAGAGTTATTGAAATAAAATGATTTATGTTCAGTTGTTTCCCTATTAGTTTCAACATCAAAACAGATAACAGGGATATTATAACTCATTGCTTCAACCAATGATGGAGCTGTACCGCATTGTGAGTGACTATGTATATATAATTCAGTATTACTCCTTATAACATCTAACTCGTATTTATCATAAACAGCAGGTACAAGAAATATATTATTTAACCCCTGATGTTTACTCCACAATTCTTGCCCATATTTTGAAATATTCCAATTAGAAACTATAACTAGATTTTTATAAGGTAAAACTTTGAATGTTTCTATTAACAGGTGTAAGTTATTATCTACTTGTGCACGAGCTACACAAAGTGAATAAGGATTTGATAAAAATGAATATTTTTTTATTGATTTAGAAGAAATATTTTCAATATTAATATGATTTCCACCATATTCGATCACTTTAGTTTTAACTCCAAATGCACGAAATAAACTTTCTTTTAATGGTAAATTATCTGCAATGTTTTCATTAGAATTTTGTCCTGCTATTTTGTGATTTAAATAAGCATATTTCCTTTGAAAGAAAGAGAGTTTTTCTCTTTCCCACTCATTTAAACCACCGTGATTTGTAATTATTTTTTTTTTGAAAAATTTATTTAATGGCAATATAAAACCTGCTGCAGGACCTAAAACCAACAAGACATCTGAGGTAAACCATGCATGAAAAGTAGATATTATGTCATAAAAAACACTTTGGATCCCATTAGCCTTAAATGGTAAAAAAATTAATTTTGAATTATTATAAGATTTAATTCGGTCATTTTTTTTATAAATCGAACTACAGTATACGGTAAAATCAAAATCAGCTTCTAATTCTTTAGTTAGATACTCTGCTAAGGTTTCAAATCCTCCATAGCGGGCAGGAATCCCGTTAGTACCAATAATAGCAACTTTCTTATTCTTAGTTTTCATCTATATAACCTTCATAGTATTTGTTTATATATTCTTTTAAAGAAATTCTCCAATCACGCATTTTGTTGACTCCTCTTAAATCTAGTTTTTTTGTTAACAATCTTTCTGATGGTGGTCTTTCTGCATAATAAATATCTTTAAAATACTCTGAATTTACAGAAGTAATTTTTATATCATCTTTCTTACCTAAAAGACTTATTAATTCTTCTGCCACTTCAAATCTACTGGTTTGTCCCCCACAAACACAATTGTAAAGACCCCAATACTCTTTTTGAATCAATTGTTTTACTGTTTTGGCAAAATCATGTGTGTAAGTAGGTGTTCCGTCTTTATCATTTACGATAAATAATTCTTTATTCCCATCCTTAATTTGCTTCATTAACTTTTGAATAAATTTCTTATCTTTTTTAGGTCCAGATCCCATCATCCAACCTGCTCTACAAACTAAAAATCGTTTCGCATTTTCACAAACAAAACGTTCTCCCATGTATTTAGATCTGGCATATACTCCCAATGGATTTGGAATATCCCAATCATCATATAGCTCTTTTTTTCCATCAAAAATCCCAGCTGTACTTATATATAACAAAGGAATATCTAATTTATTAGCAATAAAAACTGCATTTTCTACAGACAAGGTATTAGTATCGTAAGTGTCATTTACATTTTCTTCACAAAATTCTAAATTGGTATATGCACCAATATGGAAAAGATAATCTGGCTTAAATTCTTCTACATCATTTATGTAGGCATCTCGATCTCTAAAATCAAGAAAAGACAACCAATCATCATTTAAATCTTTATCAGTACATTTAAGATCATAACTATCTTTAAATTGAGCATAAAACGCTTCTCCTAACATTCCACCACTACCTGCAATATAAATTCTTTTTTTCATATATTTTATTTTCTGTTTTTAATAAATTTTGCTGGAACTCCTCCAACAATTGTATAACTAGATACATCTTTATTCACAATGCTTCCTGCAGCAATAATACTATTATTACCGACAGTTACGCCATCAAGAATAATTGCACCGCTTCCTATCCAAACTCCTTTTTCAATTATAACTCCTTTTCTTGTTTCACCCTGCTCATTAATGTACTTCTTTAAATTAGAATAATTATGACTTTCTGAAAATATGCTTACACCAGGGCCAAAAAGAACATTATCTCCAATATTTACTTGACCTCTTACTTGAATAAAACAATTTTGACCAATACCAACGTTATTTCCAATAATCAACCCTTCACCTAATTGCCTAATTACACCTGTACACTCAATAATAGTATTCTTTAAAATTGAAACATTATTTCCAATTTTAACACCATTTTTAGAAAGTGCAAATATTTCTACATTATCTCCTATCTGTACTGACTTTCCAATTGAAATTTTTGATTTAAATTTTATTTTTGTTCTCTTTCCAAGAAAAATAACACCCTTTGACTTTTTTATTCTTATTGATAAAAAAGCACCTCTTATTGCTTGAATCAGTTTTGGATAAATAAGTCTTACTAGTTCTAATTCAGAAAGGGAAGAATCAATAGTATAATCTTTTCTACCAAGTTTTTGAATAATATGATTAATTATTTTTTTCATAAATTAACTTATTAAATATTGTTATCAATTTATCATAATGATTATCAATATCACAATGCTCAGTTACCCAACTGAGTGCATTATTTGACAAGGTTTTATATTTATTTTGGTCAATGGAGTAAAGTGATTCAATAACTGAAGCTAAACTGCTAATGTTGTCTGACTCAAATTTGAAACCATTAAAACCATCTGAAATTAATTTATCAAGACTTCCTATCCTAGAAGTAATAACAGGTATGCCGTTAGCGCAACTTTCAATTAAAGAGTTAGGCATATTATCATAACATCTTGATGGAATTACACAATAATGATATTTTCTATAAATTTTATTAACATTATTACTTTTAATATAACCTTTAAAAAAAATAGAATTCGTTTTTAATGATTCGACTTTTTGTTTCTGAATCTTTGCATAATCAGAATTATAATCACCATATATATCAAGTGATACATTTATATTTTTATTTAATAAAAGCTTGACAGCATCAACTAAAAGATCAACTCCTTTATCCTCTGCTACTCGACCAACATAACATAATTTTAATCCAAATTTTAAATTATAAACTGTAGCTTTAGGTGAGCTTTCAGTTGGAAGTTTGTTAGAGAATGTTGGTATATGATAAACCTTACTGTTTTTAAACTGTTTTACGCTTATTAATAGATCATAAGTAAATAACGATGGAACGATAAATGCATTAATTTTTCTTTCAAAATGTCTAAGATCATTAAACATTTGAATTGCATAGTATACAATGGATTTTGATAAACTATTCTGAACACACTTATGAATAAAGCTATTATATTTATTTGAAATACATTCTGTACAAATATTTCCATCTCTGTAAAATATATTTTTTGCACAAATAAGATTATAATCACTTAATCGTAATGCAACTGGTATTTGATTCTTGGAAAGTACGTCAAATATTGAAGTTGATAATTTAGTACCATATTGTAATACATAAGCAATATCAGGATTTACATCGTCAATTAAACTTTGTAAATGATTAAATACTTTTTTATTAAAAAAACTATCTTTAATAATTTTTAATTTATCTGTGAATGAAATTCTATCTTCATTCTCATTTATATGAAAATTCTCAATTATTGGCTTAGGAAAAAACTTTGAATATTTTGATTCTTTGTTTTCAGGATAATCGAGAGAAAATGGTATTACTTCATGCCCTTTTTTAGAAAGCATTTTCATAACATTAAACAAATATCTTTCCGGACCACCTGCTTCGTAGTATCGATAGTGGATAATAATTATTTTCATATTAATCTATTATTGAAAAGTTTTTTAAGCTAATAATTTTTATAATAAACCTCTTCTTTCGTCTGAAAATCTTTTTAGAACAATAGCGGTTAATAAAAAAAATGAATTTGAAATTGCTCCACTATAAAAAAAAGTTGGAGAGTATGTTAAATAATCTATTAATAATACAAATCCCATTCCAGTTAATCCCATCGCATATTCTTTAGTAATAGTATTATTTGATTTTTTTAATATTTTAAACATTGTGAATGTAATCTTATAGAAGAAAAGGGCGTAAATTAATGCACCTAAAATACCAATCTGAATTGCAGTCCACAAAACCCCGACCCTTAGACCATAACCAAGACCATACTTATACATTAATAGCTGTCTGTCATTCTCAACTCCTGGATACTTATTATTTAGTAGTGAAGATTGAATAATATCTCCAGGCCCCATTCCCAAAAGTAAAAAGTTAACTGGTTTGTTTTTAGTTAAAAAATTGAATAATACTTCTGGTGCATCTGTGCGACTAAAACCCAATTCGCCCTTAAAACTGTTGTATTTAGTTGAAATATTAATTATGTGTTCGATATCAAATGAACCTCCTATTTCCTCTTCCGGATTTAAGTTAGGATTAAATCTAGCAATAAAATAAAAGGTAACAAATCCTAATATAAATAATCCAAAAACCTGCTTCACTAGTGACCTTTTAAAATTTAATTTAAATCCTTTATTGTAAATAAACAATATGAAAAATAATAATACTGGTGTATATACTATTAATGCCCTTTTACCACCAATTAACCCAAACAATAAAAAAAGAAAAATTAAAATTATATATTTTTTATTTTTCCTAGATAGATATAAAGAAAAAATATATGAAATAACAAATAATGGAAAAATTGTAGATAAACTTCCTGCATGAATCGACATTGTACCAATCCCTCCTGATTCTGAAACACCAATTATCAAAAATTTAATAATTACAGCCGGGATTTGAATAATAACCAATATTTTTAGTAAACGTAATACTTTCGCAATATTAAAGTTAATTTTTATCAAAGCCCAAAAGAACAAAATTGGTGGTAAAACTCGTAAAAAAAACAAAAAGAACTCCACTACATCTTTAGTATTATATATCATTGAAATAATAGCTACTGCAAAAAGGGAAAAAATATAATATTTACCTAATTTTCTGTATTTTTTTAAACTTCCAACTAACTGATTATTAGTAATTGGTGATTGAAAAAAACTGGATATAAATAATAAAATAATAAGAAGTTCTCTAAATGTTCTCATAAAAGATTCAGATGGCCCTATAAGGGAAATTGCACCTTCAGTGAAAGCTATTATAATAATCAGACTTATTATAAAGGTATTAAACTTTCTCATTTAAATTAAGTTTTAATATATTATATTTTTTATGTTCATTTATAATATTATCAGTTCTAACCGACCAAGAATATTTTTCAAAAGCATCTTTTCTGGCTGAGTCTGAAATTTTACTAGCATTTTGATCATTCAAAGCTTGTTTAAATTTTTTATCTAAATCATCTAAATCAATTGGATTTGTAATATATGCATTAACACCATCCATTAAAACCTCTTTAATTGTTGGAAAACCATGAGCTACTATTAATCTTCCTGCAGCCATATACTCAAATACTTTTAAAGGTGAGCAAAAATTAATTGTAGGCACCTTAGATGACCATAATGCTAGTAAAATGTCTGTCGAAAACAAATAGCTTGGTATAATATTATGCGGAATATGACCTAAAAATTTAATATTGTAAAGATCTTGCTTAGTAGATAAATTTTTATAATAATAATTTTGTTTTTCTGATCCGCCAATTATTACAAATAGTACATCTATGTTCTGTTTAGCCAAAAATAATATGTTTTCAATTTTACGATCTGCTGATAAACTTCCAGTATATAATGCAATTTTAGCCTTATCTGGTAATTTTGTAATTATCCTAGCTTTTAATTTTGAATGAGGATTTTCAAATTCTAATGCACTAAATCCTGAGTGTAATACTAATATTTTTGTTTTTGGAACATCTTGACTTATCCAATAATCTTTTAAAGAATTACTGATAGTTATAAACTTTATTAAGTGAGGACTTTTACTAGATAAAATAAGCATTTTTCTCAAAAAAAAATCAAATGCCTTCCAACGATGATGTAAAATATTATTATGAACTTCATAAAATGTTGGTGTTTTACTTCTAATACAACCTCTTAAAAAAGAAGAATTTCTTACAAAACAAAAATCTGGTTTAACTTTTTTTATAAAGGTATTTACACTGAAATAAGTTATTAATTCAGAGATTCTTCTGGAACTAACAACATCATTAAAAAAAAGTAGTTTAATAGAATTAGGTAAATTAAACCTCTGCTTCAAAATACTATTAATTTCATTTTCGCTTTTCCCTCTGCTTGGCGACAATAAAAAAACATCATGATTTTTAGAAAGTTCTTTACACATTGAAATAACCTGCACTGCATTGGCCATCTCATTATGTAGAGGATTTGCATGAATATATAATATTCTCATATTTTAAATTTTAAAACGTATTGTGATCTTAGACCTTGATGGGTTGAATCAAATGATATGTAATGAGAATCATTACTAATTCTTGGATGGAGGTCACATCGTGTTTCTCCTTGATACTTATATCGCTTATAAAAACTACCTAATTTTAAATATTTGTTCTTTTCAATATTATAATAAAAAAGATCCTGATTATTATTAATATCAGGATATGTGTCAGAAATAATAATTGATTTGTCATTCAAAAAAGTAGGATGTCCATCTTTATTCAAGTATTTATGATTCAAAACTTTTTTACTATTTTTTTCTGTATTATATATAATATAATAAGTTTTATTAACTTTTTTATCGACAGCAGTAATTAGTATATTATTGTCATCACGCCAAGTATAATGTGAAACTGTAAGATCATCTTCCAAAAGTAAAATCTTCTTTGAATTTATATCAAATACAAATAATCTATTAGTTCTACCATTTTGATGTTGCATTAAGTGAAAAAAAAGGAATTTATTTCCAGAAGGATTGAAAGATAAATGGTTAAAATAGTGATGTGTATTATCTTGATCTTGATCTAGAGGAAATTCCTTAAGCAAATCTGAATACGAAATTATCAATTTAGATTTATTAGAATTTAGATTTACTTGATATATTCCATCATTATCAGGGCATTCATTTTCTAATGTCAAATCTTCAATGTTACTATAGCCATAACCTGGTCTAAGTCTTTGTAAACGTGAAAAATTTAAAGATAATCCTGTTTTTCTATCAGAGCTAATATCATAAAGAGGAGCTGAAATTATTCTTTCATCATCTTCATTTTTAATATTTTTAATGACATTAATAAATTTTCCATCTCTAAAATCATTATATGAAATAAGCTTTTTATTATTTTCATCAAACCACCTCAAACGAGCACCTTGTTGCCAACACCAACTTTTAGTTGATGAAATTGAGAAAAACTCATCAGGATTATTCAAAG
>MDSY01144377.1_pt1 | contig 15191 bp, 15 predicted proteins | sample 811131 | NCBI WGS metagenome assembly MDSY01 (sample SAMN05326643, study PRJNA326480) | marine metagenome | isolation source: seawater | place: Atlantic Ocean: South West | collected 2010 | reverse complement strand
GAGTTACAGCCCACCTGATACCCATGCTTGCTGCTATCGCTGCCATGAACATATACGAGTACCAGTCAGGTGCGTGTTCGTTTAGATGAATCCATCCTTGAGCGACATACTCCTGCGTCCAAGGCAGAAACGATCCCACAAAAGGCGCTAGAATGACCGCTAAGGCCACCTCGTCTTTATATGAGTATTGCGTCTGCCTCATCGCTTCTATGTCGTAGTCAACCTCTGCTGAAGCCTGACGCTCGATCTGTGCGATCCTCGCCTTTACTTGAGCAGTGTCTATAGCGGCTTTTGCTGCTGCTTTGACGTTGCGTGTCTCCATATACTTACCGGCGACACCTGAGACTGCTTTTAGTATGAGATTAAGCATGAGATTGTCTCCTGAGAACTCCAGCGAGTTCCTCTGCACGAGGGCCTACCTGCTTCGCCCACTTGGAATCGAGAGCTTGGTCGGCTGCTTCACTCCAGTCTTCTTCAGCTATCGCTGCGAACATCTTCTTGAAGTTTAACAAGCGTGAGATACCGAGGTTAAAACTCATGTTAACCAAGACCTCTTGGACATCCTCAGGGAGGTCATCAAAGAACAGGATGTTCCTGCGAAGGTCTTCGACAGCAATAATGATATCGTCTTCGAGTAGTAGATCGATCACACGATCAGACAGAGGCTGAGTCATTGCATGACCTACGCCTACCGTATCAACTCCGACACTGCACTTGTACATCATATGCTTCTTGCCCTCATGCCGTGTGAGGGTCTTCTTGAGTCTATCGTAGTTCATAGTGATACCTTTGAAGTGAGGGTCTGTTCACGCTATCAGGTGAGCTACCAAAGTCTTTAAGTCTAACTTGAAGACTACCCACTTTGCTCTTAATCGCTCTTCTATCCGATTTAAGCGTACCTGTGCTTGGGACACGGATTGCTCCGTCTTTATCAACAAGCTTTTGTATTTCTGTATTAATATGTTTAAGAAACGCATTTTAACGTACCTTTTGTTGGGCTATATTACATAAACTTATCGGCCAAATTGGCGCTAATGAGTAAGGCATATAAGCCCCACATCATCGCTTCCATCCGATTGAAACGTGCGTTGCCTTCTTCCATTCGCCGATAAAGATTTGTCCACCTAATCCCACACTCACGTTCGTGCGCTTTAATCTCGTGCATTGCTTCCGTGTCATTACTCATTTCTTATTCCCTACACAAAAGTAGCAGTGCGTTTTTCGTAAGTTATATCAGTCGCTGGATCAGTTAAGTCTTCTTTGACGTAACTAACTCCTGCTGTCTCATATAGATTAGGTTTCAGTACGTTCTCTTCATAGGTAGCTGTTGATTTACCAGCGATTGCCCACGAGTCTACTGATGTAAAGTTAGCTTGGTAGTATGCTTTAAGTGCATCAGCAAACTCTTGTGAATACAAGTAAGCCCGACTACCTTCTGCATCATTTCCTGCGAGGTAGTAAGACTGCTCTAAGACACCATCATTAACTACACCGTAACGGACAAAGCATAAGTGATCATCTTTAAAGTAACCAAAGAGAACGCCTATCTCATCTACAAGAATGGTTTGAATGTCTGAAGTAAGCCATGCCCTAGCTTGATAGTCAGTTAGCTCATCATCAAAAGGTAAAGTGCCTTCTAATATCTTATCTCTTGAAGCGTCAAACAAACGATTAATATCATCTGGAGTGATGCTTGTTATTTCATTTACTAAGTGTGTCATATTAACTCCAGAATTCTATTTTAACAGTTTGCGCACCTGCACCGTTTTGTGGAACGAAATACTGATACTGAGACTCACCCGCTGCATAAGCAGGGCGCATCCATTGTGGGAAGAATATCGGCGTGAATGATCCATTTACATACCCGTACTGTGTACGCCAAGTAAAATCGAGGTCAGATCTTTCATACGAAACTAGGTGGGTTCCGTTTATGTTGTATAACTTAACAGTTTTAAAGGCTGCTTCATCCGTATTCGCTGTAGAGTCTTGAGTGAGGTATTGTGCATCATTAGTCGCCCCAAAGGTAAGTTGTAATCTATTATTTACCTGCGCTGCGTTATATACATTGTGCGTACTTCCATCCGCAAAAGTATTGTTACTCGGACTAACGCCACCATAGATGTAGTTATACATACCCCGACCGTAACCTTGAAGATAAGTACCGTAGACGTTTGCACTGCCAGAGCTTACAACGAAAAAGTCTATGAGAGTACTAGCAGCGGCAGAGGCCATGAAGGTCGGACGTACTATCTGTTGAGGTGGTTCCGGTATTACCGCTCTTACCATCGATTTCAACATGGCTATCGTCCTCTAGTTTCGTCCAACTTAACAGTCGATGCTCCAAGTGAAGTCGTAGCTAAACTAGCAGCCGCTACAGTCGCAGCAGTGTCAGCAGAGATCGCAACGAACGGACACAAGGTAAATTCTTCAATAAGATCAGAGTCTACTGCGTAGTTCTTAATCTTAGTAAAAGTGACACCATCGAGACTACCGTACAACGAAACATCGTTAGTTGAGTCAGTGTGTACTTGGATGACACCTATTGAGCCATCGCCCATCGCTGGTTTAAACACTGAACCCGCTTGTAAGTTTACCATTGGTTAATTCCTGTAATTGTATTTCTAAAGTTTAAGATTCTAATGCTGTGATACGAGCTTCGAGTTCTTGGATGGTTGCCACAAGTAGAGGCACGAGTTTAGCTTGGTCGATACCTTGGTAATCTGGGACACTACGAGTACCCATGACAGCCGCTGTAACCACGTTGTCATCGGCATCTAGGACTGCTGGAGTAACTTCGTACTCTTCGTCCTTCATTGCATCCTTAGTGCCTGTGACCGCCTCTGGGACAACCTCTTGTGCTTCGTGAGCGAGGAAACCATCAACTCTAGTGCCATTAGAAATCCATTCAAAGTTCACTGGGTTCAGTGCTTGAACACGGGCAGTTGCACCTGTCATTGGCTGGGCATCAGTTTTTAGGCGATAGTCTGAGGAAGTAGCGTAGGTTATGGAAGATGCATTGCCTGATATGCTTCCAATTTCCGTTGCATTACCATTGTAAAAATCTATATAAGATTTCCCACCTGTTCCAGACGTGTTTAAGTTATTAAGCATTTGCATTAGGGTTTGCACAGACCCAGTTAACGTGGGTCTAACTATAAGACTTCCATTTGCTTCTAATGATTTAGCTGGAACTGTTCCTCCCACCAGCAAGTTACCGCTGCTGTCGATGCGCATACGTTCAGTGGCTGCTGTATTAAAAACCATTGCATCATCGGTATGACGATAGAATATCTGTCCCTGATATAGAGCATTACCAGCTGTACCATCTGAAAAGTAAATACCTGCATCACTTGTTGTACCAGAATAGATTGTCAATCCTTGGCTTCCAGTACCGCTGCCTACAACTAACTGATTACCGCCAGACCAAAAACTACTAGGCGAACTCGTGCCAATCCCAACATTGCCGCTAGTTGTAAGATCACCATCAACAGTTAAACCATCAGCAGTAACCGTACCTGTTACGTCTATGCCTGTACTGCGAACACCTAACACTTCATTGCCTTGTCCAGCTTCTGTAGAATCCTTCCTAAAAGTAGCTATATCTACATTAGAAGCACCTTGCTGCACATATAGAACACTTGCTGTGCCGTTACGAGCAAACGATGACCACGATAACGGTGTAACATCAGAGTTATCGTGTTTGAAGTTTAAGCCAGTTACCGTACCTGTTACGTCTATGCCTGCGGCTGTGGTTGTAAGTTTAGCAGGTGTATCGTGTCCGTAGTAAAGCTGTACAGCACCAGATGCTCCATCAGCAACATAAACTTTTTCCTTGTTAGAGGAGTCTTTAATTTCAACGTGCTGCCCTCTAATTACTAAATTACCAGTGCCAACATCTTCTATAAAACTGTGACCGCCGCTGTGGTAGATTTTTAAATCTCCACCAACCTTATCGCCTATTTGGATTTGATCAGCGTCACCTAAACTTACACCATCAGCAGTAACCGTACCTGTAACGTCTATGCCACTCGTGAAAGTCTTAGCACCTGCAATAGTCTGATCACCTGTAAGCTGAACAGTATTAGACAATCCTATAACCGCTTCTGCCTTAGCAGTCTGTGCGGCTAACTTTGCATCGTTAGCAAGTCCAGCTTGTTGAGTTGCAGTTAAGGCAGATCCTGCTGCGGAAGTTGCTGATGCATTTGCTTTCGCATTGTAGTGCAGCGCAGAGTTGCCTGTGGTCACTCCATCACTCAGGGTAAACTGAGCATCTTCAGCGTTAAGCGCAAGCTTCTGTGCGTCACTCTTAGCGGCTTCTGATGCTGTAAGATCATCAGTAATCGTGGTTCGAGCTGCGGTCGAGCCTCCGTTGTTTACGAAAAAGCTACTTGGCATGGGTTAATCCTCGTATGTATATGCTGTGTTAATTACTTGTGTACCGCCGCTAGACTCTTGATCATCGGCCTGTGATTGCAACTCGCCAAGCAACATTCGATACTTCTGTTCAAATGACTGCTCACGCTCATCTAAGTAATACAATGCAGCGTAAGTAAGAGCCGCATACATGATTAGGTCAGGAGCAATCTTGGTAAGTGTTGTTTCGTTGGCATCATCGTTAGCTGCATCGTAAGTAGATCCGTTGTCATAGAACGGTTCAAACTCACCGTAATAACTTAAGCTAATCGTGCCGGTTGTTGGGTAAGGGTAAACTAAGAACTCCCCTTGTACACGAGAGTAAAACTTAGGCTGACCTGTTTCACCATTAGCTATCAGCCGTGCCATCTTGGACATGGGAATGCGATCTAATGTGTTACCACCGCTGTGGTACATATCAATTGTTTCTAAGAAGACATTTGGGACTATCAGCTTCTGCGTACCACCCGCATCCATAGAGTATATCTCTAGGTGTTCCATTGCTGGAATACGCATCATACGAGCGATACGCAGATTGCCTTGGTCTATGAACTTCGTGATTAGGTCTGGTGTGATATCTGTGCGGTTCAGTAGCTCTTTAAAGTGTGTCCTAATTTCGCCGTAGTTCATATTGGTTTCCTACTAAAGTTTCTTATCGGTAGCGATAAATGCGTCGAGGCTTTCTGCCTTGAGTCTCGCTATTACGGTCTTGTGTTTTTCTTTGAATAAGTCGAAGCCTTCACGGAGCCACTTCTCGTGTATAACCACGGGAATACTTGCGACCTTCATAAAGTTTTCTTCACGGCTATCGTGTGATGCGTATCTTTGATCTCGTAAGTCATCGATAAATGCGCTGGGAATTACCTGCTCACTTTTCATGGTGAAGTTTTTATCATCCATGTCGATAAAGTCAGATTCAGCATTTAAAAGTCGTTTGCTCATGAAAGCGTCTTTAAAATCACTCATGTTTGCTATCCAATTGTTATTGATAAATAAAAGTAAGGCAGGGAGGACAGAGGAGGAGAGCGCAACCTCTGCGACTCCCCCCTGCAATACTAATTTGCTAAACGATTAGCTTAAGCCAGAAATCATACCACCGTCAGCGAATGACTTATGTTTCAAGCCAACTTCACCCACGATTAAGTGTGAATCTGAATCACCGTCTTTCGCTAATAGAGTTCGTGAGAACGGACGTAATGTAGTAGTACACCACATAGTCGGATCTAATAGGAAAGCGTGAGTGCTTGCTTGGTGACGGTTAATAACAACTCGGTATTCGCCGAAAGGAGTCACCAGCAAATCAATGGCATTAACCAAAGTCTTGCTGTTTTGAATCTCACGGTTACGACCGGCAGAACCAGCGAAACCAGCAACGATTAACGCATCAGCAGGTTTGATCATTAACATAGATGGCTCAGAGCCAGCTTCGTAACAACCTTGGCCTAACTCAAGTAACTTACCTTCAGTTAATGCATCAGTAGAACCAGCGCCAGCATCTACATCACGAGTGATCATCTGACTTGCAGATTTAAACTCACGAGCAGTCGGTGAAGACGCATCGTCACCAACTACAGCAGCATTGTCGATACCAACGCAAGCACGTTCGTAGTCACGTTTGATTTCTTTAAGCTTCTTACCTAACTGGTAAGCAGTCTCTTTTGCACGGCCATGAATCGCAACCGCATCAGCAGTACCAGACACTTTCACACTCTTCATTAAGATCTGTGTAGTGTTGTTCTGCATAGTAGTTGGTGACTGATCAGCAGCAGGAGCTGTTGCACCTTCAGCGTGGGCGTTTGCACCCGCAGCATCTAATGCATCTTCTTGCCATTCGTATGTACGAGAAGAAACTTTCTCGTTCTTAAGTGATGATACAAAAGGAGTATCTGTAGGACTGATATCAGTGATTAAATCACTAACGTCTTCTTTGATACCGACTTGGTCATAAGTAGTAAACTTTGTAGCAGACATAATATATTCTCTTTTTAGATGGTTTGGTTTTAGTCTTCCCAGCGCCCTAAGATTACAGAGGCGATATCATCAAAATCGTTACCACCAGAATCCCGTAAAGCCTGTCTAGCTTTCTGCGTTTTCTGAGCCTTCACAGACTTAGTTGATGCAGGAGCCTTTTTAGACTTCATGGTTTTAGTTGCTTTCTTACGCTTAACCGTAGCTACCTTCTTACCCTCGTCATAAAGACGAGCCTTGTTGAGTGTCATAATGACATTCGGATCTACAATCTGGTTAACACGTTCCTCAGGTAAGCCAGTCGATATGGCATACGAGCGGATGTCGTCATACAGTTTGTTATTCCAGTTAGGCATCTTCTCTTGCAATACTTTGACACACTCTTTAGCGGATTCTTGCATCGCAGCTTGTTGCTGCTTTTGTAGTTCGCCGTAGAACTGGTCAGCTTCTTGCTGAAGGAATTGAAGGTCTTGCTGCGCTGTCTGCGCTTCTTTGCGTAGTAGGGCAAAGTCCTCATTAGACATCGTTTTACTAGCAACTAGCATATCGACATCTTGATAAGGCTTAAACCGTTCCTGCGCTTTTCCAAGCATATTCTGGAGAACGACATTGGATTTACCAATGGCATCGTCGGCTTGTTTTCGCTGGGTAGCGAGTTCTTGAGACTTGCGAGTTAGTGAAGCTTCTTGTCCATATAGCCGCTTAAGACTTTTGATAGATGCTTGCTTAGACTCTCCGTCAACAACGATCTCAACTTCAGTATCATCAGACAGTCCTAGTACTTCTTCTTCGGAGCTGTCGTCTTCTTCTTCGGTTGCTTCTTCGGTGTCTTCGTCGGAGTCTTCTTCAAGGTCTTCTTCATCTTCATCGGTTTCTACTTCCGGTTCTTCTTCATTCAGTTGGTCATCAGGAGTCTCAACATCTGAATCATCAACTTCCGCCTCGTCACTTTCATCTGATAGATTCTCATCGTCAGACCATCTAGCTAAAAGGGCATTAGCCGCATCATCGGTATCGAGTGCGGTTCTTTCTTGAGTAGGCACGTTGTCAGACATGGTGCTTTAATCCTCTTGGCGGGTGTTACCATTAGTGTTAATTGAGTCATTCTTGGCATTAATCTCATCACGCACCGATAGTTGCTGGCGTAGTGTGTTAGTAATATCCACGAGTGCTCGATAGTGTGCGTAAGAACGCTCTCGTCCTACGGAATCTTCGGGGCTTGTGTTAACAAACGTCTGGAAGGTTCCATCGACAAGTGCGTTGATTACATTGTTGAAAGGGCTGCTTTTAAGCAGACTCTCTGCGTCATCGCCTAAAGCGATTAGTTCGTCTTCGTTCATTGGGGGATGCTCTCCGGTAGTGGTTTTATTCCATGTCCACACACTCCGAAAAGATAACGAGTGCCTTAATAGTTTCTAAGGCGGCTACCTTTTCGTGAGCGTAGACAAGTCCATCAAACTTCTCAAGAACCTGCTCGATTTCGTTATACATATCATCATAACTCGAACGGCTCTCGACGAAGTCTTTATGCTCATTTAACTGTTTAACATCAGACATAAGCATTATCCTGCTATGGCGAAGCGATGCCTCTTACATCTTCCGCTGTTTTAAGAATCTGAAGCTCGGCAATATCAATCTGTTTCTTATGCTCAAACTGTTTCTCTTTAAGTGTCTGCTGATCAGCTTTAATCTCACCATCTTCTTGGAACTTAGCGTTAGCTAGTTCGGCTTTCATCTTCGCAGCTTTACCGCTAAACGTGGTCTTCTGCTCTGCAACCGCAGTCTGACGCTCTTGCAACTCAAGCTGCTTTTGAGCCATCTGCATTTGCTTTTGCTGCATTGGATCAGGCTGTGCAGGAGGTATTTGATCAGGAGGCGTTAAGTACTCCTCAACATTCATTATACCCTGAGCCTTTAATGCATCCTTCATCAAAGCATAGGCATTCTGTGCTTGATACATAGGTGCAAGCTTTGGATCTTGAGAAAACATCTGGTGCATTCCCAAGAACTTCTGCGACTCTTTCTCTTGCTCACCATAGCCTAAGCGAAGCTCAACCATAATGTCACGCTTCTCTGCGAAGGTAGAAGGGTTGATCTCAACGTAGTTACCTGCGACTTCCACGATCTTATCGTAGTCTTCGTTCTCAACGCATAGCTGGTAAACTTCAGAGAATAACGGCTTCATGAACTGGTTAGCAAAGTGTCGAGCGATAATCTTCTGTCGCTGTTGTGACATCGTAGCTAACTGCTCAATCATCGCAGCAGAGTTCTGCTTAGACACAGCGTCTTTGTTAGTGCCTTGCGACATACGAGATACACCAGTTGTATCTTCTTTGTCTTCATCAAGCATCTTAATCGTCTGGAATACAAACGGGTTAAGTGGTGCTTGTGGCATAGGCATAATTGCATCAGGTCGAGTGACATTCACAAGACCGCCAACACGACTATCAATAAGCTCTTTAGGGTTCGTAAGACCGCCCTTAGTGACCATGTAACGTGGTGCGTTAGTCACAGCAGCATGATCTAAGATAGACCGTGTAAGGACTGTACGAGCGTTCTGTGTAGCAATAAGCTTCTGACCAAAGTTACTACCATAGAATGCGTGAGCAATCGGGATAGGAGCAAACGATACAAACGGGATACGATCAACACGGTCACAAGACAATAACGAGTTACCGGCTTTTAACACACGGTACAGATACGCTATACCTTCGCCGTCTTTGTCTAACTTAATGTAGGCTTCATAGACCATGACTTTACGCACTTGGTCTTGGTAGCCGCCAGTGTCGAACCCACGAGATGCTCCAGCACCTTCGTGTCGTGCGAATATCTCTGGTGAGCTTTCGTGTTCAACGTCTTCGTGATCACCAATGTTATCGATAAGCTTGTCATCAAAACCCATCTCACGAAGCTCTGATAATGTCTTAACCGAACGCTGGGCGCAGAAGTTAATGTATTCAAAGTCTAATGATTTGGCTTGTGATTCAATTAGGAATTCTTCAGGAGCAACCGCAGTAATAGCTACTTGGCTACGGTCTTCATAATAACAGATAGTACCGCTGTTAAATCCAAAGTCGTCCTCTTCGTTCTCGACTAACTCAACTCCGTCCTGAGCAAGAAGCATATCTAACTCGTCAGCTTGTAAGTCTGCATAGTCTTCTTCGATCTTTTCTTCACGCTCATCCCAGAATATCTTAGCGATACCAACACGAGAGGTTAAACCATCGTGGATAACGTGATTCATCACAGACATCAGGTCATTCTGACGGAAGGCAACGAAGTCAGTGTAAGTTGTGCAGACCTCTGCCTTCTCTACGTCTTCTGGGCCTTGTGGTGCGAATTTACAAACTTGGCTACCCGCAGAGAACGTCTCCAGCAATGCTGCCTTCATAGACTCTACAGCGTCATACACGTCTAGTGAGATGTACTTGCTTTTGCCTTCTGGAGCTTTAGGTTTTGTACCGTTGTAGTACTCGGTAACCTTCTGACGCTCGGCACTGATCTCGCTATCGTAATAACCAACAGATCGCTTAATGTTATTCTCTACGAGAACAACGATCTCTGCGTCCGACAGTTGTTTGTAATCTTTTCGTTTAGCCATTAGATCTGTTCCTGATAATAATCATCGGTTGATTCAATCGGCTCCCAAACGCCTTCGTGGACGTGGTTTGCCAATGCTAAAGACATTACGCAATCATCATAACATCCGTGTTCTGCTTCCATTGCGCCACTGTTAGATACAATGTACGTCAGCATTTCTCGGATAGTTACCATGTCGTTTAGCTCGATATCGCCATCTCTTGTACTAGCTCTGAGTTGATCGATAATAAGCGGCTTTGTTTTAGCTGTTGTAGTGAAGCCTAGTTTCACTGTTTCTTTGTCTGTAATCTTATCTATCACGACTTCAGTGTAGAAGTTTGGATAAGCGTAATCTTTGCCTAATCGAGTACACGTTAAAATACCGTGGCCGTTGTTTTCTACTATGATCAATGCTTCGTTATAGTAGTAACCTAACGCTTGAAGTATTTCAGCGAAGTAATCAGGATGCACTCTGCCTCGCCATACTGCTACTTGTCGTTTCTTACTGTCGAGAACCTGAGCGACACTATAGTCACCTTGGCTAATACCCATCGCAACGTCAGCACCAATCACATATTGCTCGCCTGTGTTGTGCTTACGATAAGTCGTCAGCTCTCCACGGTTGTTATCTTCAAACTTACCCGCTTCTAATGCTAGGCGTTGCTCGACATCTCGTGTCTGCTTCATAGCAATACTGAGCTGTTCTAAGTTAAACACCGGACGACCAGTAGTTAAGAACGCCTCTTCTGGTTCGCTTGGATACTCTTGCTTAAATAGATCTAAGCCATTCTGAGCGACCTTACGTCTTCTGAACATTAGCTGTCCATCGTCTAAGCTGTATAGTGCTGCAAGGTCTTCTTCATCAGGAGTTCGTTTAAAGCTTTCGGGGATTTTCTCTCTGTACGTTGGGTCGGTAAACCAAGGGATAAAGACAGGTACGAAACCATTTTTACCCTCGATAGCGCCTCGCCAGAGATCGTAATAAACACCGCTAACACCATTTGCAGTACTTTCGACAAAAACGGCTGTGTTAGGCGAGTTAGGGACGGCTTGTATAAGGCCATTCCAGATATCAGGCGCTGAGCTTTTAGGCCAGAACGCCAGCTCCGAGCAGTGAACGTGCGTGAGGGTTTCCCCTCGTCCGACTGAGTCACCACCTGCGGTTGCAACAACAAATGAGCTATCAAGTACATCAAAACTTATTTCTTTCCTAGATGAGTATTTAGTATGTGGTTTAAGTGCGTCTGGGCAGTTTTCGTGAAATCTCTTGGTCATATCAAACAGCGCACGAGTACTATCGGCGTGGTGAGTGATAACCATCGCCTTTCGCGCTCTCTGCTGTGACACTGAGAAATACATGTAGCCTTCTGTGTAGGTGCTTAGTCCCTGCTGTCGGGCTTTTAAGATGATAATGCGGATCTTACCTTCCGCTTTCATCTGTGCGCTTACTGCGTCATCTAGGATCGTCTGAGCGGGGTTAAGCAACAAAGGCTCAATCTGCCCCGCTTTCGTTCTGATCCTGAGAGCCGCTTTAGCGTAGAAGGGAAAGTCACTGTAAAGTTTCTTTCTCACCTGTTTCAGTCGTTTGTCCATGCTCTTCCTCTGCAAGAAGACCTGCTAAGAAATCTTCTGCTTTGCCTACAGTAACATCGGATTTAGTCACTGGTTTTTGCTTGGTGAAGTCTAACACAAGTCGGGCTGCTGCGAGACGATCACGAGTACCACCTTCGGTACGCATGATTTCTACCGCAGATTCCATAGCCTCTTTTGCATAGTGATCTTCAAACTTCTCACCGTTGTCTTCCATATATTTTACCACCCGTTTGGCTTCTTCTTTAGCTTTCACCCGTAATGGGGCAATACTATCTTTAGTATGTCCGTGAGGAACGCCAGATGGTCTTCCAGCGTTCTTACGGGGCTTGTTCGACCACTCCTTTCTTAACGCTCTGCCTTCCTCGGTTTTAGCGAGTTCAGCAAAGTAGTTTTTCTTGGGCGCTCGTTGCGGATACTTCTTTTTATCCGTCATACCATTGCCAGTGCGCCCTGCCCTTGCGGACTGAGTGCGCCTTGTGCCATGAGGTTACGCTCTTCCTCTTCTTCTTCAGTGGCTATGACTAGCGCAAGAAGTGCAGAGAAGAACTTGAGAGGACTACCGCTGCTATTAAAGAATTCCTTCGCCATTTTGTAAAACTTAGGAATGTCTTTTTTAGCTTGCTTAGGATCTGTCAGGATATACATGAAAGGATCGACAATAGACTCTGCGTAATCCATTAAATAACTACGCTCGAACTCAGTGTCACTCTTAAATCTAGGCTTTAAGATCTTTTGCATCTCTGGGTCAGCCTCTAGCTGCTTGTACTGCTCCATATTAAGATCGCTAGGATTGAATCCAGCTTTCTGTACATATTCGGCAACCACCTCAAGCTTTTGTTTTTCTATTCCTTGAGAGTAAGGTAGGTTCTCAGTCCTCCGTGAAGCTGAACGGAAAGGAGTGCCTTCGCCTTGATCCCGCATATCCTTTGTTGCAAACATAAGGTCACGCTGGACGCTTGTAATTTCTTTGATAATTGCGCTACGTTCTTTCTTAGGTAACGCCATTATTGTTTCAAAGAAGTAACCTTGGAAGCTACCCTTCACAATCGACTCTGGTCTATCTTTTGGGCCTTTGCGATTGTTAATAGGGTTTTTCATAGGCTTATCGAAATCACCACTTTCAGTGTACATCGTAATACCATGACCAGCTTCGTGAGTTGCTGTTTTCATCTGCCGGTTAGCAGATTGCTCTTTTACAATAGCAACACCGCCGCCTGAGCGTATGTAGCCCCAATAGTTTTCTTTTACATTTAATGAATAATCACCATTGGGCGAGAATTTGCCAAACCAAGGCCCATTATAATTCATCTTTTTAAGATTATAGTGGTTGGCAACTTCATCCAGATCTGACTGGTTGCTGACATACTCAAGCTGGGTATCAAAAGTACGAGCAATGAGGGCTAAGACATACGGATCATTAACACCGTGTTCTAACGGGTCGCCTTCTTTACCGATGTTGAAAGCTTTCCCAGATAGCACTTCTTTTGCTTTTGCGAAGTGAGCTTTAGAGACTTGCGGGAAGTTCTTTACGGTGTCTTGAGAACCGGAGAAGTCATCGTAGGTTGGGATTGTGAGGGCTGGGCCTGCTGCCGCTGCTGTACCGCCAACTGATTCAACGCCACGATCAGAGCTTCCATCTTGTCGTCTGGACACTGCCCCACCAGAGACTCCATCTGCCCCTCTTCCTGACTGGGAGAGTGTTTTTTCAATTTGCTCATTAGAAATACCCTGTTTTGAAGCTAGTAATCTTGCTGCGTCTTCGTAGTCGTTATCAGAACCGTTACCTGATTTTACGCCTATCATCTTAAACAGACGTTTCTCAGGATACCACATGAGTGCCTGAAAATCTGCTGTAGTTATATCTATACCCTGACTAGCTAATAATTCAAGTGCACGAGACGTTACTTGTCTCATAAACTGGCGTTCTTTAGGGCCACTCGGAGCTTCTTGCGGCTGATCTACTGTGTTAGCGTTGTATGTCTTTACTAAGGTGTAAAGGTTACCCTTCTCAAAACTAGGGTTAACGCCATTATCTTTAACGTAATTCTTATACCATTTATCACCAGACTTTTGTAGCTGTTTTAAAAATGGTGTCAGGCGCGAATTATCAGTATATAGCCCAGCTTTCTTTTCGCCTAGCGCATTTAAAGCATCTTTGACGATATCAAACTGCATCGAACCTTTCTTAGCAGACTTTATTTTATCGATAAGGGTCGCTTTTGACTTCTTCATATGAGCTTCTGACTTGCGAGGCTCAAGAGGTCTTCCGATATGGCGGTTAAACATCCGCATCCACCAGATATCAGTGGTCAAAGGATCGTAGTTACCTGTGAGATTCTGGTAGAAACCTTGTCCAATCTTCGGCCCCATTACATAAGAGCCTTTGATCATTGTATCTATGCTTTCACTTGTACCAACTGTAAGCTTAGTGCCATGCTCTTTGTTAAAAGCTTTAATAACCTTATCAAGATCACCACGTCTGTAATCAGCGGCAAGGAACTCTTGCAAGCTTAGTTCAGCACCACCTCGGTTATAAACGTCCGTGTACTGATTGAAGAACTTGAAAGACTGAAGCATTGCAGTGTTGTTTTTACCGCCTTGCTTGAACTCTTTCTTAGTCTCAGGCAAACGTCCGTTCTGCTTGAAGAAGTTAAACACATCGACAGCATATCTAAAGTTATCATCAACAGCCTGACCGTTTGATGTAACAGCTAAACTATACTTGAATGTAGTCTCTAGCTCAGGCGTTGCAGCTACGTCAGGGTCGGTCATTTTTAAGATAGTCATTGCTCTATCTAGGACACGGTCGTACCAGCCTATTGCAGTGCTATCTTCTTCCAAAGCTCTCATAGCTTCTGTAGCTATAGTCTTTGCTACAGTGTCTACGTTCTCAGGCGTTTGCTCAATCGGGTCTGTTGTACCAGTAGTCTTGGCATACAACTCACTGAATAACTTCTTAATGCCTTCAACTTTAGTTTTAACCGTAAAAGGAGACGTAGCACCTTCTGTTGGGTACATCCCAAGAATGGTTCTGCCCATGTCTTCACCGATGTTAAACGGATCAGAGTCGGCAGATGGCGTACCATTAGTGCGGTCATCAAGAAGTAAAGGTGAGTCCTGTTTGCTTGGGTCAAACTTAGCGTTAACTGAACGAACGTCTTTAGGGTCAAAGACTATAACCTCGTCTGAGCCATCGGGCATTTCCCCTTTTAAAATAAGGGCATCGTATCCTTTTGCTTTTAAGCCTTTTACATCTGCATTGTAAGGCATCCCTGTTTCACTAATAAACGGGTTCTTTATGCGGATGTAAGCAGGTATTACATTTGGCTGATTGCCTCTTGATTTGCCAAATTTAGCAGACATTTTAGCAAACTTACTTGCTTGGCTTGGTGAGTTAGTAAGGTAAACACCTCCTGAACCTGCTTTACCTGTTTTTGATTCTCTAAACTCTGCGACATCATCAGCAGTCCCATGATAATAGACTTGATTAGTATCAAAACCTTGCTCTTTTGCTTGGGCTAATCTTGCGTCACCGCTTTCAGAAACACGGTCGTCATTCATCGGGATGTCAGGAGCGTTAACCAAGCGACCAAGAGCTGACTTAGTACCTTGTGACAGGTTAAAGTTATCAGCCTCTT
>MDSY01108455.1_pt1 | contig 15199 bp, 20 predicted proteins | sample 811131 | NCBI WGS metagenome assembly MDSY01 (sample SAMN05326643, study PRJNA326480) | marine metagenome | isolation source: seawater | place: Atlantic Ocean: South West | collected 2010 | reverse complement strand
TTAATCCATATTTAATCCATATTTAATCCATATTTAATTCATATTTAATTCATATTTAATTCATATTTAATCCATATTTAATTCATATTTAATATATATTTATCGTTATCACTTTTCTTAATATTAAATACTAAATTTGATTATCTGTTTTATACCTATTTCATATAGTAACATCGTATAAAGGATATGTCAAAATATCAGGTCTCAGAATGTCCGATATCAAATATATTTCATCAATTATCAAACCTTAGTAGGATTTCGAGGTTTATATTAGTAATTGTTCTATGTATAACCTACTATTGCGTTATGACTTATATTATCACTGAAGATGATGATCCTCAAAATATACTCGCCGCAAGTACACTTCATAACAGATATACAATAAATACATGTAATGACTTCACATATGGTTGCTGCTATATCTATGAGATGTGTCAAATTAATGATTCACCTTATCCTCATCTCAGTTATCACAAGGATAAATTGGATGTTTATGTAATTTACTCCCATGATATACTTAGGTCAAATTGTCCTAGTCTAAGATCGATTATTAATCAATATAATCAAAAATATGGTTCAGATGAATGCGGTGAGTTCGGTTGTTGTCCAGACTTTATGAATATCCAATGCGATGATACGATTCATAATCATATCAATGAAGGTAATGATCAAACTTTAATTGATCATTTTAAAAATAACTCAAAAAAAATACCAATTAAGGTCTCCAAAATTGATGAAAGTGGTTCCAATTGTTGGAATAATGATGGCTTCCTATCAGGTATCCCTCATTTCATCTATAAATATAATCACAATTTCCCAGATCCCCCAGAACCACTATCATGGTTTGAAATTATCGTCAGAGGTATACTCGCAGTATTCGCAATCATATTTATCGCTAAAGGGAAATGTTAATATTAGAGTCGACTTTTCCGTAAATGGATATTTACATACATTCCCAATAATCCTCCATATACATCTGCGGGTCCCATCGTAAATGTATTAATCCCCATATATTTTTTATCTTGTATTGTTTCTTCTTGTCGTTTATCCAATGTATAATCATGATTCTTAAATAAATGTAATAATATTAATCTCATCTCCATCTGTGAAAAGTTCTTTCCTAAACAATTACGAGGCCCATACGTAAATGGACTAAACCTTTCAGAAGATACATTATATCCACCAAAACCCTCATGATGCCATATCTCTGATTCCTTAAAGTCTCTCTCAGGATTAAAATCATCCACATCATCACCCCATAATTCACTATTACGATGTCTTGTCCAATTCATTATTTGACAATATGTCCCCTTCTTTAATTTCACCCTATCACCATTATGACCAATCACATAATCATCTTTCTCTAATTCGCGATATGTCCCATTTGCCAATGCGGGCCATAATCGTAGAGTTTCAGTAATACATTTTGTCATATAAGGTAATTGAAAAAATGTATGGTAATTCTCATTCTCATTATTTATCCAATACATATCTATCTCTTGTATTAATTTATTCTTACATTCAGGATTTTTACATAATTCATACAATAACCAGGTTAAAGTATGTCCAGTTGTATCATGTCCGGCAAAAGCAAATAATAACATATTTCCAATATTCTTCTGTAGATCCTTTGATTGATGAAATATCTGAGATATTGGACCATCAGAATTCATCGCCTCAGCTAAAGCATCGACAGAAAATTCCTCTAAATATTCAACACCTATACCAGAAAATGCTCGTCGTACTCTCTCATTTGTTTTTCTCTCGAAATCATCAGAAAATCCAAACATAGCCTTCTGTAATTGAGCCTGTGTCTCATTTAAAAAGAATTCACTCATATTTACAGGCTCACTATAATCAGATGACATCTTTATTAATAATTCACTACATCCTCGAGCTCTTTTAACACTCGCAGGAAACACCTTCTGTAATGAATGTTTCGGTAAAAATGAATTTGTCATTCCATTTCTCTGATGTCTCCAATCTTCATTGTCAGTCGTTGATATAATACTCGTATTTAATAATGATCTAAATATTGGTGTCTTCTTTATATGTCCCTTACATATTCGTTCAGCATCATCCGGATGAGATATTATCACTATATTATCTATCTCATAATCTCCGTTCCATTTATGTAATAATGGTAAACTTACATTCGCACTAGGATCTTTCATCTCTCCTAATATCGATGATATAAATACATGATTATATCCCATTATTATACTCTTGAAATATCGAGGGAATATATCCTCATCATCGATGGATAAATTTGGTATCAAATAAGTATGATCATTCTTCGTTCCTCGTAATTCAATTAGCTTAGAATAATCATACTCTAAAATACTCTTTCTTTCTGTAAAAAATGTAGGTATTTCCATTATATTCAATGATCTTATTTTTATTCTTAGATATCAATACTAATCCTCAGAACACTTCATCATCCGACAAGCCTGATTTATTAAATACTTAATCTTATCAATATATTCTATATTCTCCGGTGTATCCACCAAATTATATAAATCATTCATAGTATTAAGTATCAGGATATTACTTATCATTAAAGGAAGATATAATATGATCCCTCCAATTAAATATTTACAATATTCATATCGAACTCCCTCATTCGGTTGAATAGAATACATCCTATTATTATTATTATTATTATTATTCTACCAATTTAATTCTCCATCAAAATATTCATTCAATAATCTATCATAATATTGTTTGATTTCCGGTGTAATTACCTCAATATCATCTTCTTTTGAATATAAATCAAATTTATTAAATTCTAATACATCTCTTAATATCTCTTCATCTTTTTCATTCATAAATTGCTTGTATTCTCCCTCCGTGTGCCAAGGATAAAATGAATGGTATCGTATCACATCCAAATATCGATCCGAAATCCTATGGTTCTTATTCCCCTTTAATACATTATATAAATACTCATCATGTCCATAAGATAATACCAACTTATCTAATCCACATCCCTCTTCATAAATACCATTCTTATCATATTTCAGATAATCAAAATGTTTCTTTAATGTATCATAATATACTATACTCTCAGGAAATTTACATCCTAAAACATATGTATCACCAACTACCAACCAGCTAGGTTCGCCAAATGAAAATAATACTTTGCCCACATCATGTATTAATCCTATGATTTGAAATTCTTTATTTTCTGGATACTTCTTACGTACTCTTTCGGCAGTTTGATACGCATGAACAGAATTTTCAACGTCCAAATCAGGATCACTTGGATCAATAAATTCATCCATTAAGGATAAGGCTTTTTGTATCGTCATTCTTCTCTGATCTAATTGACCATATTTTCTTTTTTTCTCTTTCACTAATTCAATTGTCTGATTCTCATGCATCTCTTTATACAAAAAATATTGTGATGTACCCTCCTCATAATTTCGTAATTTATCAGATTTCATCCTATTTATTATCTACTATTATTTTATTATTTTATAGCCACTATCTGATTCTTTTTTAAATCACGGATAAAACTATCTTCCGTCAATTGAACCATTCCTTGCTCATATCCAGGGAATCTCTTCAAATCATTTATTACATTATCTGTTCCGAAATAATCATGCTCCACTACTCCGTCTCTTAAATAATGACCATAAGTACTAAATATACTTCCCTCAATCAATAATGATTCACGATTTTCTATCACAAATGTATACATATAATTACATTCAATCACTTCGAAACCTCTAATATCGATCGGAAACCTCCATTTCTTATTTATTTTTAACTCGTTAAATAAAAGAATAGGATGATAGGGTGTTATCTTTAAATTATCAATCATCACCATATTTGCTTTACCATCCGTACATTTCGTCCTAATAACACATTCAACCTTTGATTCTGAATAAATCTCAACTCCGTCTGAAAGACTAAAAGTTATCACTCGATCCCCCTTCCGAATTTCTTCCACCTTCTTATAACCTTGATCATTCATCAATACACGACATCCCTCAGAACAACAACCGCCGCCAGCATTATTATATACTCTCATACTTGTAGGAGCAGCATGATGGACCACATAATTTCTACCCGACTCGGTATTGCGGGCTCCTCTACCAATTTTAGGGGGTGGTTGCCTAATATCTCTCTTTGGTGGTGGTTGATCATCAAAAATATCAGATACTTCATCAATTAATCTCCGAAACAATTCTCCACCAAATTGAGACACTCCGCGATCCTTAAAATTATTACAAATCTCATTCTCATATGCTCCCCGTAAAGAAAGTAAATAATGTTTTCCCCAGCGACTAAACCAATCTTCTCTTTGACCCTCAGTTGTCATATTCAATGCCTCTTTCACCTGACCATCTAAATCAAAAGCAATATTCTGAATATACTCATTTGTAGATTCTTTCTTAAGTTGTTCAATTGAATGATTTAATTCGTCCACAAATGTAAGATCATTGTATTTCTTCTTTTCTATACAACGATCAATCAATTGAATCGTTTCAGTTCTATATCGTTGATTTATATAATACTCGCTTGAAGGTTCTATATTATCATTAGTAACTAACGTTGTACTCCCAAATTTAAGCTCAACCCTCGCAAAATTATTTAAACCATCAGAAGAATTACTCGCCCCACGGGTATCTAAATTAAAGACTATATTCTTATCTTGCCCATACTTTAAAGAATCTAAACCGATATTACGAATAAAACATGTCGGCTTAAGGCCTTCAAAAGTAACCCCTTTACTAAGTGTAATCTTTAATTGAGGATGCTGGACTGCCGTTGTAAATAAATTACTTATGCCATTTATAAATACAGAACCCAATATTGATGCGTCCGGTATAAAAGAATATCCATCGCCACCAGAAACAACAGAAAGTTCTGATAATAATATAGAATCAAGTTTGTATCCAAATCCATAACATGACACCATACATCGAAAATTATGATCCCTAAAATACTTCTCAAGCATATATCTATGTCCGCGGGGTGGATCGACATTGGGTATTCCATCCGTTAAAAGCATCACCCCTTTAACACGATTTAAAGGTGATGTTGTTCTCAAAATATCTAATGATCGTATTATCCCTGACCACATATTCGTATTACTTATCGGCTTTAAAGAATCTAACCCCTCCTCAATCATCCTCTTATTCTCAGGAGTACAAGATATATTCTCAAAAATCGTTTTCGCTTCACTACTATAAGTTACCACTGAAATATTATCATTCTCATTCAAACTATGAAGTATTGTTTTCGCAGCAACAATTGTTAAAGATAATACAGAAAACCCATGGGTAATCGTCTCATTACTTTCACCCTTCAAAGTAGCAGGGTCATACATTGAATAAGATACATCAATACATAATACTATATCAACAGGTGGTCTTACATCAATATCAGGAGTTTGAATATTTACAAATAACTTATCATCCATATAATATGTCTTTAATTCAATACCACCGAGTGAATCACGGAATGGCTTTAATTTAACATCCGATATCCGACTATCGATCTTTAATTTATCCTTACTAACCATTACGCGGATCTCATCAATACTCCTCTTTAAAGCTATATTATCTATCAATTGACTCTCATTCAATGGCTCCCTTGTAATTGGTGATGTCTTCTCAATCATTAACCAGTCATGAATTGACTTCTTCTCATAAGAATGACCATTTGGATCAGATACAGGTTCGTTCATCAGATCTCCTGTAATTGGACAATAAAATTCTTGTGGAATAAATGTTTGCTTCTCCATATCTATTTACATAGATATATACTTTTGTTTTTAAGTATATCGAATCATATAATTTTTTACTACTTAAAATCAAATAATTTTTTACTACTTAAAATCAAATTAATATCAAACTAATATGAAATCACTATTTCTAATTCGCCATGGTATCGCTCAACATAATATCCTCTTCCAAAATATAGGAAAAAAAATATTCTATGATCCACGCTATTATGACACTCGTCTAACACCACAAGGTCATGAACAATCACTACTACTAGGTAGTACATGGGATAAACTACATACGATTGATCTTGTATTATGTTCATCTCTTTATCGATCATTAGAAACAGCTGAAAATATATTTCTTAATACAAATACAAATATCCTCGCTCTAGATTGTCTCAAAGAATTCCCACAAGGTCTTCAAACATGTAATAAAAGATCACCCAAAAGTGAATTAATACAAAGATTTCATAGAATCAATTTCTCTCATATTAACACAGAAAATGATGAACTATGGAATGATCATAAAGAAGAATCCATCGATAGCCTCAATCAACGCATTCAAGAACTAAATGATTTTATCAAAGGTAGAAAAGAAAATAATATAGCAATTATTAGTCATAATTCATTCATCGGTCAATACAAAAATAATAAAATTAATCTTATCGAAAACGGAGATAAAGAACTACTCCATTGCTCCCCATACGAAGTTCAATTTAAATTATAAAGCAAAGGATTCTTCATTCCGTTGAACATCAGGGTCTGAGAAAAATCTCTCGGAAATATTATTCATCAATATAAAACAAGTTAAAAGGATCACAACCTTCTTTAACTCATCACCACTTATCGTTATATAATCCTCAAGTAAATACATCATCACAAATATCATTATCAAAAATTTATAGTTCTCAATAAATAATTGTAATGAATAATATATACGTACTATATCATATGATAATGATATGATATATAAAGACATTAAATAAAACTCCTCGTCCTTTGGAAATAAATTAGCCCCCTCAAATTCTTCATCAATACCCATTCCTTAATTACGATTCATTATCATATATTTCAAATTTAAAACACACTATTCAATCATTTAACCTAAATTTGATTTATACTTAAACAATTAATATATATATAATTAAAATGAACAATTTTACAGACTATTCTTCTTCATGGGTTGATTCAAACAATTCAATTGATTGTAATGATTTAACAAATAATGGATTATATCTTATATTTGTAGGTTATGTATTACCTCTTCTCTCACCGAAGGTAAGGAGTTATGGAAGAGAAATCCTCTCAACAATTAAAAATCTTGGAAATGTCGCAGGCAGCATTGTCAGTTTAACAGAATTTGGATTTGAAAAAGTTCAAGAACTATCCAATAATGGAGAAATGATCAATTTTATACAAAGGGTATGTATGGTAAATGATCTCAATGTTCTACCCAATGAAATCATTGAACTATCATGGAAATTTAGTGGTGATACGAATAACGGAAAAAAAGAAAATATACAACAAACATGGAAAAAATTACTATCTGAACTAAATCATCTAAGTACACTTAATACAATGGATCGTACTACTAAACCTTAATCATAAATTATGTTCGATCTCATTAGGATTATTTATATAATACTCACTTTCTTCCTTTCTTTGTTCTTTTGAATATTCTCTACAAAGCTCAATATATATTCTTTCTAATGTATTAACATCTGATAAAGCACGATGTTCATTCTCATTTTCAATCGAATACCTTTTACATAAATCCTTTTGTCGAAACCTTCCCTCCTTGATAAATAACTTTGAAAGAAGGATTGTATCAATATATCGTAACCTATTCATCAATCGTTTAGAAACACCATATTTTTTCATCAATCTTCGTAGAATTATAAAATCAAAGGTTGTTCCATTATGTGAAATTATATATATTGGACCTCTCTTTGTTCTTTTTTGAATATACTCCATCATATTATTTATCGCATCTTCAGGTTCGATTGATTCGTTCTCAATCATTGTATCCGTTATATTAGTAATGTTTGTAATGTGTGGAGGAATATATCTCACGATTCCAGGTTCTAATTTACTCGGTCGTACCAACGTTTGATAATAATCATTTGTTGTAAGCTTTTTTATCGCTACCTCAATTATATCATGTAAATATGGATTCAAACCGGTCGTTTCAAAATCTAATACAAATAAATTACACTCTTCCACCATTCTTTATTCCACATTTCTATTCAAAATCAAATTTTTATATTATATATATATTATATAATGGATCTACCTCACAATTTCTTCTATATGTTAACTCCTATACTAGTTATTATCACATATCTATCCGCTTATAAAAATGGAAAAGCAGTTTGTAATCGTTATCTAGTGAATTGCTTACTCTATCTAATTACTAGTTTCTCAATCTATCTATCTTCTAGACAATTCACGAAAGATAATATAGTTATTAATACAAGTCATGTTGCTCTTCTCTCAATATCAACTTTATTTATGATTATTGCCCTTGTATATAGTAAAAATATTATCACCAAACATATTCTTTGGTTACTGATTATTATCATACTAGGTATTGTTGGAAGATACTCGAAAAAATTAAATCAATTAAATGAAGAAACCATTCAGGATATTCTTAAAAAAATGATGGTTATCTTAATCATTTGTGTATCATTTGCTGTTCTGTTCCCACAATATATTAAACCATCCATGGGTTTCGCACTCTTTATCGGTCTACTATTTGTTATCCTCTTCAGAATTATTGATACCATATTCCTTAAGAAAAAATATGATAACTATATTAGCTATATCGCAATATTCATTTTCTCCGGTTTTGTAGTTTACGATACAGATAGAGTACTTAAAAACGCAAAATCATGCGCAAAAACAGGTAAAGCAGATTACCTCGATAATATGATTGATATGTTCTTCAATATTCTCAATCTATTCACAAATTTAGCCAACATTGAAGAATAATTAATACTTAAATCTATCTTCTTATTAATATAATCATGGATTCCTTAGGATGTAAACACTACAAAAGGGGATGTAAACTAATATGTCCTACCTGTAATACAGACTATTGGTGCCGTCATTGTCATAATGAAATTAATTATGACAATATTACCGATCCAAAAAAAGCTCACAAATTAGAAAGAAAAAATATAAAAGAAATCATCTGCGGTAAATGTAAAGAAAAACAACCCGTCACAAATCATTGTAGAAAATGCTCACTTCAATTCGGTAACTACTTCTGTAATATATGTAATTTTTTTGATTATGATGATAAAGGTCAATTTCATTGCGATAAATGTGGTATCTGTCGCATCGGTGGAAAAGATAACTTCTTTCATTGTGATAAATGTATCGCTTGCCTTCCACTATCCATTCAAAATAATCATAAATGCCTCGATGGATCTCTTAAAGTTAATTGTCCGCTCTGTCTAGAATATCTTATGGATAGTACCAAGCCATCCACAATACTCGATTGTGGTCACTCCATTCACACACATTGTAAACAAGATCTAATCAATTCAGGTATCTCAAAATGTCCTATATGTAATACAAGTATGATTGATATGCAGGCAGAATGGACTCATCTTAATAATCTTATCAAAGAAACTCCCATGCCAGAAATATACCTAAATTGGTACGTTAAAATATTATGCTCCGATTGTCACCAAGAAACAAACACACTATTCCATGTATTAGGTCTTAAATGTCTATCGTGTAATGGTTTCAATACAAGAAGGATTGGTAATGAAATGCCACCAAATGAAACTACTTCTCCTCCTCAATTATCGGAATAATCTCCTCCTCCTTTACACTTGATTCCGTTTCATTTACATCATGAAATTCATTCTCCTCAATATCATTAATATCCTCTAACCTATTATTCTTCGTACCAGAATACTTCTCCATTACATAATCTTCATCCAAAACATTGTATGATACAAATTCACTCATATAAGCACTCATCATCTTATCGTTCTTCACAGACTGATATGCCACTACAAAAGAATTATATAACTTCATCATCACCAATAATACAAAACTCATAAAACATGATATCGTTGAATTATTATAATAACTATCTTGTATCATCTTTATCGTCAATAATATATTCACAAAATAAACAAAACAATTCACACATAATGTATTATAATAATACTTGTTCAATTTATCCATCTTCAGATCTAATACCTTCTCCTTCACTATAATATCCTTTAAAGAATTATCAGGTATATCATTATCTATGTCCAAATACTTAACACACCACTCCTCACGACGTAACTCGATCATATAATAACAAAAAAATGTAAATGCCGATAAACAATTCCAATAATATACACTACGATGATATACCTCAGAATTATCATAATTCTCACTTAATGTACACATTCTTTCACCACAACTCTGTGGTAAAAATAATGATAACATTGTTCCAGTCATCACCTTATACACCTGTAATAAAAATATACCACACACCTTCACTCGTTGACGAAAATCAGGATTAATCATTTACTATTGCCCACATTTTTATCCTCGTTTTTTCCCTCATTTTTATCCTCACCTCCACTTGAATAATACCCCAAAAAACCAAAATCCTTCGTTTCAAATCGACCCAGTATATTTCGTAAATCCTTTGATATCTCGTCAGTTTTTGTTTCGCTATCTAGTCCTTTCTTCCTTCTTAAAAAATCACGCGGTTCATATTGTTCGTCATATGGAACCTCAAAAAATTTCCTTCGACCATAACTAGAATATCCCCTAGTTAATATTAAATTATGCCCTATACTACGTATACGATTCATACTATATTATACTTATAGATAAATGTTTAAATTATTTACGCTTTAAAATCTTATTCTGATCTCTTAAATCATCATTCGTAACCCTTAATTTCTCATTCTCATCCCTATATTTCTCATTCTGATCCTTTAAATCACGTAATTCTTTTGTTACTTTTCTTAACTTTCGCAATATAATACGATACTTATCTTTATCATCACTTGTCATATCAATCTGTTTGTTTTTTAATATCATATCCTCAACTGTTAAAAGATCATTGTAATCTTCGCCACCAGAAAGATTATAAACACTTAATTCTTTACGATTCATTTATTACTTAAATATATATTTTTTAATATTGAATAAACATGGAACAATCACATAGGACCTTTGTATTCTCATCTGATCTATTCTCCAACTTCTCTCTTGATATATCACTCTATTATATCTCAACAATAGATGATATCACTAATTACTTTAAAGAAGAATTATTGTCGATTCTTGAAAAAAATAATCTAGTCAATCTAACCAAAATTCTTAAGGAAAAAAATCTACATATCCATGGATACAATATTGAAGATATTCTTACGTCGAATAATGATCATATCTTCTATATTTGTGACCATACATCAATAGAATGATATCCTATAAAATCTATCTAATACCTCCTTCGCAGTAGGTCTCTCACTAGATTCTAAAGACAAACACTCCGTCAATAATCTAACAAATTCACTTTTCTTTTTGCCTATCTTCGCCAATCCATCAAAAACCTCTTTTCGACATTCACTAAAACTTTCGCCATCATACCATATCTCACCCACCCACACCTCAATTATTACCACCGCTAAAGAATAAATATCAGATTTAATACTCACCTCATAATTATGCTGTTCCGGTGAACAATATCCCATCGTAGCTGGACATCCAGTTCCATCATAATCATCGATGATACGAGAATTATCAAAATCAATCAATCGTATCATCTGTCGCTTGACCCCATATTCTAATACTATATTAGCAGTCTTCAAATCTCCATGTATTACCCCAATACAATGTAACTCCTTTATCGATTTTATTAAACTAGTAACAATACGTATCTTTTGATTAATAGGCATCCTATAACACCAATGGATATCATCATCCTCATTATAATAAATATAAGGTGTCAACGCCTTCGGAATTAACTTATTGTTCTTCATATAACATGCCGTCCACCACCTATTACTATCGGCAATATAATTACTTAAATCACCATCGCATACAAGCAATTCCATAAGAATCATAAATATTATATTATCCTCACCCTCATAATAACTATAACCATACGTCTTCATACTCATCTTCGATTTCTCCAACTTCTTCCCGACCTGTAAACCCTCCGCCATCATATCGAAGAAATGATCGATTGTATCATTCGTTTTACACCACTCATTCGTATCATACACTTTAGACGCATACTCCCGATCACCTATCTTACATCTGTATACTGGCGCCTGACCTCCCTCTCCCAATTTATCTCCCAAAAGGATCTCTTCATACTTATATTTGTTTAAAGGACAACTATCTATAAACTCCTTTAAACCCATTTTCTAATATAAAAAAAATAATATATCAAATTTACAACTAGACTAGACTGATACCTACTTATCCTCATGCGCCTCCTTTGCCTTCACACCCCACTCAGCACGCTCCTCGTCACTTAGAGCCTTCCAAAGCTTACTCTGCGTCTCGACATACTTAGGGGCATCTCCCCCATCAGGTGTCCCAGCAAGGATCGCTGCGTTGATCTCTTCCTTCTGGGTCTTGCCAAAGTAAGTGTAACCAGAAAGTCGCCTCTTAGGCTTGTTTGGATCCACAACCTTCTTCGCCTTTTTCACCTTATCGCCCGGCTTGTAGTCCGGGAAGTGAAATTCCATTAGAGTTTCTAGGTTACACTCGTCAGATCCAACCTCCTGTCCTTCAAACTCATTCAGCATCGCCGTGAAAAGTCGCTCCGTAAACGCATGGACATTAGAAGCAAATTCAGTATTCATACTCATATTCTATTTGTTCCTTTTTTCTATTTGTAATGTTAAGAATTAAATTATTTCAAATTTTGATTTAAGATATCTTAAGTATACCTCTTACACTTCTTTGTCACTCCTGAAGGAGGTTTTATACCTCGCTGTTTATATATACTATTCATACATATTGGATACTCAGCCCCCTTACCATACTTCTTTGAATATTTAAGCTTCTTTACACACTTACAATAATTTACAAACAAAGCACGATCTAAATCTTTATTCTCCTTTCGGGTCCTCCTCTTCTTCTTTAAAAGGACATTATACCTCTTCCTTGAAACCATACGAGCATTCTTTATACTATACCTCTTTTTTTTAGTCTTTTTCTTCGTTCTTCGCTTCGTTCTTCGTTTCATTAATATCTACAATATAAAAAATACATTCACAGAAAATATATTCATTACCCCTCCTCCTGCTTCTTCTGAATTAATGCCTCCAATTCAGCCATACTTATCTCTTGTTTCTCCTTCTTATTGTTTGGCTTCTTCTTCTTATTCTTTGACCCCTTTGGTCTTCCTCTTCGTTTAGGGGCATCAGTCGATTCTTTTTCCTTCGTAGTTTCGTCCTTCTCATCCATCATCTTCGTATCTCGCCAATTGTGCTCAAGGCCATCAGGATAAGCTTCAGAATAAAGGACCGGTTTCTCAGGCCTTTTCTCATTTATGTTCCCAAGCCACCACTCACCTTTCGCACACAACTGATGTCGTTTACAAAAACACCCGTTCACCTGAGAAAATCCACATTGAATGCTGTCATAACCCTCCGCCCAAATACGAGCATGACACTTATCCTCCTCATAGACCCCCTGTCTCTCATTCGCTGGAGGAGACTTTCTTCGTGGCTTCCGGAATTTCGGTATATCGAATATCCTCATAATGTCATCGTCGCCTAAGAAACAATCAAGCTTAACATCATCCTTTAACCAACCCTTACCCTTAAAGGTCTCATAAATATCCTGAATATCCATCACTAATCTTTTGGTCTACTATATCTGTAATATCTTTCAAATTTGCTTCAACGATAGAAGATAAAAAAAATATCTTTTTTTTGTCTTTCTACATCTTTTTCTGTTTTTTTTTTTGTTTTTCGTGATTATTCAGCCTTCTCGGCATGCTCCTCAGCAGCTTCCTCATTGATCCAATCAATGTCTTCATCTTCGGCGTTCCATTCGCCCACCTTCTCCATGTCGCCTGGGTTAAAGACGTTCTTCTCCGTATCCATCAGATATTCAACTCCCTCAAAGTTGATCTCCTCCATTTCCCCATCTTCGTTGTCAGATTGAAGTTCATCTGTCTCTTCTCCATCACTGACAGCATCATCCTCATCCTCATCCTCATCCTCCTTCTCCTTCACAACCTCCATCATCTTCTTCGCAGCCATTAGAGCTTGAAGCTCGGCCATCGACATTTCAGATGGATCCATATCGCCGAGCTCCTTCTCGACTTCCTTCTTCTTAGAAGCCTTCTTCTTAGAAGCCTTCTTCTCCGGCTTCTTCTTCTCCGGCTTCTTCTTCTCCGGCTTCTTCTTCTCCGGCTTCTTCTTCTCCGGCTTCTTCTTCGCAGGAGAACCCTTCTTCGCAGGAGAACCCTTCTTCTCAGGGGTCTTCTTCTTCTTCTTCGCCTCCTTCACATCATGAGGTAGATTCGGTCTCTTAGGAGGGGGACTTTCATCACCATCCTCATGATACCAAATCATCTCCTTCTCATTTCCATTCCCCTCCACCTTGATAGGGTTCTCTGGAGGATCCTCCGTAATAATGCCACACCACAGCAGACCAGCTTCCTGCTGCTTCGCATGCTTCTTACAGAGACAACCATCGACCTTCTTTGCAGAACACTGGATGTCGCTGTATCCAGTGTTCTTCTGACCAGGTACGGCCAGCCAAATTCGGGCATCACACTTCTCTTCATCGTACTCTCCGCGGCGGTCCGCAGCAGCAGGGGTCTTCTTCCGCTCACCACACCGACGGCGAGCCTTCCCCTTGAAACACTTCTTCACATCGGCGTGTTTCGCCAGATCTTCCGACGTTAGGTCAGGATCCTCGGCCATCGCCAAACGCACTGCTCGGATGAGCTCAAGTGCGTCCGGTGATGCCCCAGAACCCAGCGTGCTCTGTGCGATAGAGAGGGCAGACATAGCGATCGGTTGATAAGGAGATGTAAAGATTACAACACCCTATGATTGTTTTATTGACTTCGTTAAAGACTTATGAAGTTCAAATTTTAGGAACAGACCAAAATTTGAATTCTCCTTGTCTTATTCTTTCAAATTACATTACATAGACTCAGGTATCTCATACTCGTCTGTGTAACCCGCACTTGTCCATCATGTCCTGTGACCTCGAAATCCGGGCCGCCATGGAACAGTTCGGGATCCAACAGGCGATCGCAAGAAGAGAAAGGCGTCGAGAAGCGTCCTGGAGAAAAAGTGAAGGAGTACCCGACCTCCCGATCCAATCCAACCAACTTTTCCAAGACCAAGAAGGGATCGTTCGTGAGGAAGCTCTGAAATACTGGATGATCGCGAGTGACATTGACTTTGCTCGAAAACTCATGGATCGCGGTGACGACATCGACACGATCCATCAAACGAT
>MDSY01114400.1_pt1 | contig 15201 bp, 15 predicted proteins | sample 811131 | NCBI WGS metagenome assembly MDSY01 (sample SAMN05326643, study PRJNA326480) | marine metagenome | isolation source: seawater | place: Atlantic Ocean: South West | collected 2010 | reverse complement strand
TGTTTGGTAGCGGGGGCAGGACTCGAACCTGCGACCTTCGGGTTATGAGCCCGACAAGCTACCACTGCTCCACCCCGCGATGACTAAGTTACATCCTACCAAAGCATTCTTTTATATTCAACACTAGGGATAATTTTTGTATTAAATTCCTTAATATGGCTGTGTTATAATGAGCAGAATGTCTGAAGAAGAATTTGAAGAACGTATTATTTCATCAAAACCGCAGGTTGATGATCATCAAGAAGGAAGTTTAAGGCCTCAGCTTTTGAATGAGTTTATTGGGCAATCAAAGTTAAAGAAAAATTTATCAGTTTATCTCGAAGCAGCTAAAATGAGAAAAGAATCTATCGAGCATTTAATGTTTTATGGGCCTCCTGGTTTAGGTAAAACAACCTTGGCTAATATTATTGCGCGGGAGATGAATGTTAATATAAAAATTACTTCGGGTCCTGCCATTGATAGGGCTGGGGATTTAGCGGCTATTTTAACGAATTTAGAAGTAGGGGATGTATTGTTTATTGATGAAATTCATCGCTTAAATCGTAATGTGGAAGAAGTGTTATATTCTGCTATGGAAGATTTCGAATTAGATATTGTGATTGGTAAAGGACCTGCTGCACGATCGATTCGACTTGATATTTCTCGGTTTACATTAGTAGGTGCAACGACACGTATAGGATCATTGTCAGCTCCATTACGAGATCGTTTTGGTATTATTGAACGGTTAGAGTTTTATGCAGCGGATGAGTTGCAGACAATTATTATTCGTGCTGCTGATATTTTAAAGTTAACCATTGATTCTGAGGCAGCTCTTCAGGTTGCTAAGCGATCACGGGGAACCCCACGGATTGCTAATCGGTTATTAAAACGTGTTCGTGATTGGGCACAAGTTAATCAGATTGAAAGTGTTAATGTGGGAACTATTGGGAGTATTTTAGCTGAATTAGGTGTTGATGATATTGGTTTAGATGATATGGATAGACTTTATTTGGATACGTTAATTGGGAAGTTTCGAGGTGGTCCTGTTGGAGTTGAAACAATTTCTGCTAGTATTTCAGAAGAATCTGGTACAATTGAAGATGTGGTGGAACCTTATTTGTTACAATGTGGGTTTATTGAAAGAACGCCAAGAGGAAGATTGGCAACACATTTAGCGTATTCTCATTTAGGGTTAGGGATGCCAGAGGCAAGGGTTCAGCAATCGCAATTATTTGAATAAAGTTAGGAGATTATATAAATGAAACATATGGTACGAAAACATGTTATAAAGCGATCAACGAATGAGACTAAAATTGATATGGTATTTACAGTTGATGGCACTGGTCAATCAACTATCAATACAGGAATAGCTTTTTTTGATCATATGTTAGATTTATTTACTAGACATGGGTTATTTGATTTACAGTTAACAGTTGATGGGGATTTAGCGGTTGATTATCACCATAGTGTTGAAGATGTTGGTATTTGTTTGGGGCAGGCACTTCGTCAATCTTTGGGCGATAGTGTTGGAATTACGCGTTTTGCTGATGTTACATTGCCGATGGATGAATCGTTATGTCAGTGTGTTATTGATGTTAGTAATCGTTCTTATCTTAAGTTTAATGCTCAATATTCTCAGGCCAAAGTGGGGCAGTTTGATACAGAATTAGTGCAAGAGTTTTTTCAGGCTTTTGTTAATAATGCACGACTTAATTTGCATCTTGATTTGTTTGATGGATCTAATACGCATCATCAGATAGAGGCTTGTTTTAAAGCGTTTGGTGTTTGTTTGGATAAAGCAACTATGATTGATTCTCGTAAGACAGGTATTCCGTCTACTAAAGGGGTATTATAAGTTATGGCGACGCTTATTAATGAGGCAGACATTAAAGTTCATATTGAGCGATTAGCTACAGAGATTTATCAAAGTAATTCTGGGCAACTTGTTTTTTTGGGGTTAGGTGATAATGGAAAAATTTTAGCTAAACGGATTGCAAACTGTATTTTGACTAAATTTGGTGATAATGTATTAGTTGGTCAATTAGATGTTACGTTATATAAACGACATGATCAAAAAGATCATTTTGTAACATTGGGAAAATCTGAGATTAGTTTTACGCTTCAAAATAAGACTGTTATTTTGATTACAGATCAAGTTAATACAGGGCGAACTATGATTGCGGGTTTAAATGCTCTTTCAGATTATAGTGAACCGAATGTTGTTAAATGTTGTTGTTTGGTTTTTCGAGATTGTATTCGTCGTCCTATTCATTTTGATTATATTGGAGAAGCTGTGTCTACAGTTAAATCAGTATCATTAACGTGTTGTTTTTATGAAAAAGATGGTGAAGATGTTGTGAAGGATCTTGTTAATGAACATGTTTAATAATCTGTGAGTTTAGGCATACATATATTAGTATTCTAGATAATTAATGTCTATTTTTGTTGATAAATTTAAGTGATAAGGAGATAATATTAAATTATGACAACATCAAAGAAGCCAAAAAAAAATCAACCTGTTAATAAGAATTGGAAAAATACAGTATGGTATTTTTTAGTAGGATTAATGTTGCTTTCAATTGTTACTACGTATTTTAATGAGCCTGTTGGGCCTTCTCAGGTTAATTTTTCGGATTTTATTCAAGAGTTAACCCAGGGTAATATTCAGGAAGTTACGATTCGTCCTTCCGAGTCTATTATTATTGGTCAAACAGCTTCAGGAACCTATTTTAAAACGTATTATGTTAATTATCCTGAATTGATGAAGGAATTACGTGATCATGGTGTTTCTATTAAAGTAAATCCTGCTGATAGTGGTTGGGTTTGGGGTGTTTTTTTACAAGCGTTTTTACCATTTTTATTAATTATGTTGTTATGGTTTTTTATTTTTAGACAAGCTCAGGGAATGAATAATCAGGCGATGTCTTTTGGCAAATCTCGTGCTACTCCTTTGACTAAAGATAAAAAAGAAAAAATTACATTTAAGGATGTTGCTGGGGTAGATGAAGCTGTGGAAGAGTTAGCTGAAATTGTTGATTTTTTAAAAAAACCAGATCGTTATAAAGCGATTGGGGCTAAAATTCCAAAAGGTGTGTTATTAATGGGCCCTCCGGGAACTGGTAAAACATTGTTGGCTAAGGCAATTGCTGGAGAAGCAGATGTTCCTTTTTTTAGTTTGTCAGGTTCTGATTTTGTTGAGATGTTTGTAGGTGTTGGTGCATCGCGTGTTCGTGATTTATTTGGACAAGCAAAAAAGAAGCAGCCTTGTTTGATTTTTGTTGATGAAATTGATGCTGTTGGAAGACATCGAGGAGCAGGTTTAGGGGGCGGGCATGATGAACGTGAGCAAACATTGAATCAGTTGTTGGTAGAAATGGATGGGTTTGATCCAACTCAAACGATTATTATTATTGCAGCTACAAATAGACCTGATATTTTGGATCCAGCTTTGTTACGGCCTGGTCGTTTTGATCGTCAAGTTACGGTTGATAAACCTGATTTGAAAGGTCGTGTTGAAATTCTTAAAATTCATTCCAAAAAGAAAAAGTTTGATAAAGATGTTGATTTAGAAATTATTGCTAGGGGGACGCCAGGTTTTACAGGGGCGGATCTAGCTAATTTGATGAATGAAGCAACGTTGTTAGCTGCAAGGAATAATCAAAAATCTGTTGCTATGAAAGAGTTGCAGGAGGCGTTAGAGAGGGTTGTTGCTGGGCCTCAGCGTAAATCACGAGTGATTAGTGATCATGAAAAAGAAGTAATTTCTTATCATGAAGTTGGGCATGCGTTAGTTGCTGCTTTTGCGAAGAAAACAGATCCTGTTCATAAAATTAGTATTTTGCCTCGAGGTCGAGCATTGGGGTATACATTACAATTACCTGTTGAAGATAAATTTTTAATGAGTCGAGATGAAATTTTAAGTAGTTTAGAAGTGTTAATGGGAGGAAGAGCAGCTGAAGAGTTGGTATTTAATGAGATTACTTCGGGAGCTTCTAATGATATTGAAAGAGCAACACAGATGGCTCGGTCGTTTGTTTGTACGTATGGTATGTCAAAAAATTTAGGTACGCGTAAATATGGGGGAACGCAAGAGCAGGTTTTTCTTGGTAAATCTTATGGAAGTGATAATAAAGATTATTCTGAGGATACGGCAACTTTAATTGATAATGAAATTAAGGCATTGATTGATATGGCCTATGATAATTCGATGAAGATACTAACAAAAAATCGTAAAAAATTAGATGAGATTGCTAAGTTGCTTTTAGAAAAAGAAACGATAGGCCGGGATGAATTTTTAGCTTTACTAAAGCCAAAAAAACAATCGGTTCGTAAGCGTATTTCTAAGGTTGTAAAAGATGTTGTTCCAAAAAAATCAGATTCGGAGCCACCCATCGGCTTATCACCGGCATCATCTCCTGCTTAATTTTTTTTATATTTTAATTAAATTAAGTTATTTTTGTGGGATATATTTTGTTATTATGTCTGCACTTGTTCTTACGCAAAATGAATATAAAAATGAAAAAGATAAACAGGTTGTTAATTGGCCTTGAACTATAGGGTTACTTATACTTGGATATTTTTTGGTTTTAATTTTAATGTTTCCCCATAAATCAATACAACGGGATGCTACATATAGAGTTGCACCGCATAGATTGTTTTTTGTTGGATCTTCTGAAAATTGATATGTCAGCGCTGGAACAGATAAACTATTTCTTAAAAATGCTACAGCAAATTTTTTTGTAAAATGTTCAGGGATTTGGGATGATTTATTAGGATTGTTTTGAGTAAATGGACATATTAAAGCACCTACAAATGATCCTAGTAAGTATCCAAATATATTGGCTTTAGTTTGGATATTATTTGATCCCTTATATTGGGATTCGTACATGTTTATTGCCGTAAGAGATACTCCAGTTTCTAGTGAAACCATTAAAAATGTGGGGCTTTTTTTGGTACAGCAATTAGCTAGAAATTCTTTATGATTTTGTATTCTATTTTTAAACGTTAATTGTGAATTGTTTATAAAAATTTTTAAATTGGGAAAAGCTTTAGGATCTCTTGCAAATACTCTTATGGGAGAAAAAAATGCGCTTGCTGTTGCTATAATTAATGTTTTTTTTTCAGGATCTATAGTATTGTGTTTTTTTTTTGGTGCGAGATCTTTTTTAATAATTTCTATAGGATGGTTTATATGCATATGTAATATGTGAGGAGTAATTGTCATGGTCGTTTTTTTATGTCAATTTTAATACCAAAAAATTTATATAACTATGTTATATTTTTAAGTAAAATATAACAATTATGTTTTGATTTAAACAATTTTGTTTGTAAATTATTGATAATTTTTGATTTTTTAAATAAAAAAAACTTGGTATTATTATTTGCATTATTTTATAAAAATTTTGGAGAGTGTTGTGTTTAGTTCTGGTTTTGGGTTTTATAGATTTATTTCATTGTGTAATAGTTATGATGGATGTAAGTTGTCTACTCGATCTCAAGTTAATCGTACTAATGTTTCTTTAAATTCTACTAATAACTTGAAACATAGTAGAATAGGGGAACGTTTATCAGGTAATGGGGATGGTCAGTCTGGTTCTGACGGAGGTGGTTTTTTAATTAAATCGGCTTCAATTTTTTTTCCTGCTTGGGGGTTTTCAATTTTTAGAAATGGGTTTCGAGAGCAGCCTGGGGGTGCTCAATCTTTAATGTTACGATGTTTTGGAAAACAAGCAGTTGCAACTGGTCTTATGAATTCTTTTGAGCAAGGGGTAGTGCGTGGGGCGAAAGATAATGGTTTATCGACTGTCTCATCGCTTTTATTAGGAGCATTATCGGGTGCGTGTATTGATCCTTTAACGTCATCAATGGCAGTGTCAAAGTATCCAGCTTTATTTTTTTTGGGATTGATTCGAAATCTTGGTTGTGTTCCAGCTGTTTCTGGTGTTCGTTTTCACCAAGATGATACTATGGATCGAGGTATAGCTACGGGTATTTATGGTGTTGCAAAACTGGTGGATATTATAGGGAAGCAAGTTATTGAAAATAATTTTATAATTCCGCAATTTAATTTTAGAAGAATTGGTGGTTTTTTACCGTGTGTTATGACATATGGCATACTTGTTCGTGAAAGTTCTAAGATGTTTGAACCTCAATTATCTTTAGTATTTAATCGGAATGGTAGGGGGGTATAAGAAGTTATGGTCTCCATTTTTTAATTATTTGTGATACATTACTAATATGAAACCTAAATTTGATATTGTTGTTGCGCATGATGCTAATCTTGGGATTGGTTATGATAATAAGTTGGCATGGCATTTACCGGAGGATATGTCTTTTTTTAAGCAATTAACTATGGGTAGTCATTTAAAACAAAAATATAATGTAGTGATTATGGGGCGTAAGACCTATGAATCTATACCTGATTCATTTAGACCTCTTTGTAATAGACTTAATATTATTTTAACTCAATTAGGTTATGATGAGGATCATGAGGGTGTTAGAATTGTTTCTTCTATAGAGGATGCGTTATTGCAAGCTGGGCAATTGGTTCAATTAGGTGAGGCTAATAACATTTATTGTATTGGCGGAAAATCAATTTATGAAAAAATGCTTCATTATGAGGGATGCCGATATTTGTATGTTACTTTTCTTGAGGGAGTTTATGAATGTGATGCGTTCTTCCCAGCTTATGAGGATGATTTTACATTGTTAAATACGACTGATCCTCAGGTTAGTTCTAATGGCATTGTTTATCAATTTAAAATGTATCAATCAAAGTTGTTTAAAGGGGCTTAGTTAATTAATTTTTTGTTACTAAGTGGGATTGGGATTGATTCCTCAAAATTATCGTCAATAATTTGAGGTGTGATGGCAATCACTAGTTCAGTTTGATCGGTTTGCGATTTTTGTGATTGAAATAACGCTCCTAGAAATGGTAATTTTGATATAAATGGGAATTTTGATTGTGTGTCAGAATCGGAAGAATTAAATAAGCCTCCTATTAAAACTGTATTACGGTTTTTTACATATACGGTTGTGTCTACTTTTCTTGTTCTTAAGACGGGAATATCATTGTTTTTTCCTCTATATCCATTGATATAACTTACTTCTGGTATAATTTTAATTTTAATTTCTTGTGTAAAGGCATTGATTTCAGGGAGTATTGATAAATTTATACCAGCATTGGCATATTTAATAGATTCAGCTACAGAGCCGCCTGAAATGGTTAATTCTGTATAAGGGATTCTATCTCCAATAAAAATGGTTGCTTCTTGGCCATGGATTGCTTTTATTTTAGGTTTTGCTAATACTTTTGCTTTTCCATCATTTTCTAATAAATTTATTACAGCGGATATTCCAGATATGGTTGATTGGTAGGCTAATTCACCAGCTGTTTCTGTTACATCAACGCCAATTCCATAATTGTCAGACCAGACAACTCCTAAGTTGTCTAAAACTGATTTTGTTATTTCTAATATTTGTGCTTCTAAGATTATTTGAGGTACTTTTTCAGAATCTAATTTTTGAATAATTTTAGTTAGTTTTTTCATTTTTTTTGTATCAGCTGTTAAAATTACTAAGCTTTCTTGAGTTTGAATGACTTCTCCTGCTACTAAATATTCAGCTAATATGGGTTTAATAACTGTTGATTCGATATTATTTAATCTAATAATTTTTGTTTCAAGTCGCGAGGGTTGATCTAATGCTGCTTTGCCGCCAATCATGATGGTAGATCCAATTATTTTATAGGCCATACCTTGAGAATTTAACACAAAATCTAATGCATCGATGATTTTTACTTCTTGTAGAGTAATGTATATCTCTCCTTGAAGGGATTTGTCTGAAACTAAGTTTAAATTTCCTTTTTGAGCTAAGATACTAATGATATCTCGCAAATCGGCTCCTGCTAAGTTTAGTGAAACTTTTTTTTCTAATTTTTTACTTAGAAGATCAGTATTTTCTTTTTCTTGTGTTACATTTTCTTTTTTTGTTTCATTAATACGAAATATTTTTAATAGTGATGTTGTATTTAGGCCATTGTCTCCGATGGCATATATATTAAATAAATACTTTCCAAATGTTTCTAATTCAAAGACTTCAGAAAACCCTCCCATTGGATCTAATTTTACAATTCTGTTATTGATGAATAGTTCTTTTGTATGTTTTGTTTTTCCTGTAACTGTAATTAGGTTTTTATAAGTAACAAAATTATTTTGGGGGGTCTTTATTGTTATTTCTGGTATTTGATAATTTTCTGGAGTTGATAGTTCAGAATCAGATAATTGCATTGGTTTATCTGATTTAAAAAATATATTTCTTGTAATGGATATTTTTTTGTTTGATTTGTTAGTTGCTGTTAATTTAAATAAATTATAATCATTTGCTTTACGTAGGGTTGTTGTATATGAAAATCGGCCGTTGTCAGAAAATGGGACATCGATATTATTAATTGTAAATTTTTTGGCCCCGGTTAATACACCTGTAAAGGTAATGATAGTTTCAGATGATATGTAGTTATCATTTGGTTGAGTTAGCATAATAGAAAGGCCTTCCATATTTTTGTCACGGTAAAAAATATTTCTATTAATGGATGTTTTGTTTTTTTTATCTTTGCTAGAGCTGATTAAGTAAAATGTTTCATAATCATTTATTTTTGTTAATTTATAAGGATAATTAAAAAATCCTTCTTGAGTTACGTTTATACTTACTCCATTGATTGTTAAATTATTAGAACCTGATACTTTTCCTGAAAATGTTATTTCAGGAGTAGTTGTGATTAGATTGTTCTGAGGAGAAGTTAATTGGATTAATGGTTTTTTAGATTTTGTTTCAACTTTATAGAAAACTTTGCGAGCTAATTTTGTGATTTCTCCTGAAGGAGATGTGGCAGTTAAAATAAAATAATTATATTGATTGATATTGTTTAAATTTTCTTTAATAAAAAATTGTCCTTTTTTATTTATTGAAATTTCTTTGTCATTTAGAACTAGTGTTTTTGTGTTTTTTGCGATTCCTTTGATTAATATTTTTTCTTTTGTTGTTACGGTATTATCTACTGGTGAAAATAGGGTGATAGATGGTTCGAAAGCATGTATTAGTGATGAGCTAATAAGTAATGTTAGTAGGCTTATTTTGGTTAATTTAATTAAATTTTTCATTCCAATATTTTTTCCTCACCTAATTTTACCATGATTTTTCTAGAAGAGTTTGTTAATTCAATATGTTTTTTTGTGATTTTGGTTATTTCATACTTATTTATTTTATTTCCTATATATACAATTTTTTTAAATCGTGGGAATTGAATCACTGCTGATGGGTTATCTTTATCCCAGATGATGCCTGTTACTTTAAAGGTACGTTCGCTATATGTTTTTGTTTGTTGATTGTTTTCGACGGGATTAGGATTAAAGGGATCTCGTAAAAATATAAGTTTTTCATTAGCTGTTATATTTTGAATGTAGAGTAGTGATAATAGTATGCTGAGCAAAATTTTCATGGTTACTCTAGTCCTTCTAATGAAAATAGTTCCAGTGTAAAGCTGATACTTAGTACAACAGGGTTTATTGATTTTCTATTTAATTTGATGCTTGTAAGATTCATTGTTTTTTGTGATTCTTCTATTTCGTAAATAAATTCCATTAGATTTTTAAAGGTTGTTGATCCTTTGATTGTTATGGGGGTAATTGTTAATCCGTGGGATAGTTTTTCTGGTTTTAAAAAATTTACATTTGTAATTGTTATTTTAAATTTGTCTGCAATTTTTGGTAATTCACTAATTGAGAACTTTTCTACTTCTTTTTTTGTGAAAAACAAAGTTTTTTTATTTGCTAATAATAAGTTTAATCGACTTTCTTCTTGTTTTACATTTTCTTTACTAGCGAATTGTTTTTTTCTTAGGTTTAGTGAACGTGAATATTGTTCTAAAGATACTTTTTTACGTGAAAAATCTTGAGTATTTGGCAAGATTAAACTGAAAATTAATTGTAGTGCTATGATGATAGTAACTCCAATAAAGAAGTATTGTTGATAATTTCTAATTATATCTAATTTTTCGTCTAGATTTTCGATGTTAAATTTTTCTTCTAAGTTTAGTTTTTCTAAAAAATTCATTTTCGTTCCCAGGTAAAAGTAATATTAAATTTATTTATAGTATTTTTATTTTTATAGTCAGTAGAAATTTTTGATAATTTTACATTAGTATATCGTTTTTCAAGTTCTGAAAAAAATGTATAAATAGAATCTTGATAGTATGCAGTTCCTTGAAGTGTGACTAGTTTTTTTTGATTAAAGTTTAATCCAGAAAATGTTATATCGTTGGGTAATATTGAAATTAGATTATAAAAAAATAAATATTTAGAATCTTTTTGGGATCGAATTTTCTCATAAAATTCAATTGTTTTTCTCAGGCTTCCAAGTTGTTTTTTTTGACCTCTCTTATTTCCTTTTTGAATTAGGTTTATTTGATTTTTTGTTGTTGCTAATTTAGTTTCTATTGAATTAATTTGAGTTTTTATATAAATATTGGTTGTTATAATAAGGCCTATAATAATAGAAAAAATTATACCACTTTTTATCATAGTCTTTTTGTTAAATAGGGGGGCTAATTGTTTTTTTACTTTGGTAAGACTGAGGGTTTTATTTGCAGGTTCGTAATATTTGAGGGCTAGTCCAATGGATGGAAGAAATAGATTATTTATTTTTTTGATTTTTTCATTATTTATTTCTGTGTTTTCTATTGATACTGTGTTGGTAAGCTCATGTTCAGTTAATGTTATATTTAATTCTTTTGAAATTTTATTTAATAATAGGGTTGGTGTGGTGTTTCGTGTATGAAAAACTCCTTCGGTTGGATTTGTAAATTCTGGGTATGAGTTAGAAAATTCTAAAAACATTTGTTTAATGGTTGTTATATAGGCATCAAAACGTAGTTCTTCTTCTTCTAAGTTTTCTATGTTATTACGTAATGTTCTTGATAAAAGAACTTGGTTTTTATATGTGAAATTGATATCGATAAAATTATAATCAAATGTTATTAATATTTTGGTTTCTTTTTGTGTATTTGTTTGCCATTGTAGGGCTCTTAAGGTTCCTAATGGCAGAAGGTCAATGGATACCAAGTTCATATCAAGTGCTTTTGCTAAATCTTCGATATTATCTATTAATTCGCTATGTAATGCTGCATATAAAATAATATCCTTTTTGTTTGATTCTTCTTGTTCTTCTGGATTATTGTCGTTATTTGGTTTTTGTTTGGGTGTAAATTTCTGAAAGCTAACTTGATAACTTTTATTTTGTAATATAGGTGATGGTTGGCAAAGATTTTCAATTTTTAGTTGTATTTCTTGATTAGGGGTATGATTAGTAACGGTAGTTTTTTTTAAAAACGTATTGGTGTTTAGTGCAATGACAATATTTGTTGCATTAAATTCATTGTCTTCTATTGATGTTGAAATTTGGTCAGCAATCATTTCTGGGTCAGCAATTAACCCTTCGATTATAGCGCGTGGAGGCATATTAATTTGTTTGTTTTTTGTTAATACATGGGTTTCATTTTGTTCGTTTATTTGCGATAAAATAATATATTCTTCATTTATTTCTATACCGATAACATTTTGTGTAAATTCTTTTGCCATTTTATATTTCTTTGAGGGAATGAATTATAATTTCGTTATCAAAGGATTTTGTTATACTTGCTTCTAAGGTTTTAGCGTATTGTTGATTATCTGTGTTATTAGAGATTGCTCCTGTTGAGTTTACACTTACAAACCCATTGTTTATATCTCCTGCTATTGTTACAGAAAAACTTACTGGATAATCAAAATAATTTAATGATGATGAGTTAATGTTTGTTTTATAAAATGTTGTGTCATTTTCTTTTATCCAATTGGTGTTCACTTCATTGATATCCCAGTTGTTTCCTTTACGAAATTCATAAATTGCATCTTCAATGCCTGCTCTTGCTGCGTAATATGCTTGGGATTCATATTGTTCTTGTGTTATTAATTTAATTCGTATTTGTATTAATTTCCAATAGGTTACAGATATCATTGTTATAGCAAGAATTAAAAATGTACTTAGTACTAAAATGCTGCCATTTTCTAACGTTTGGGTTTTTTTAAACAGTTTCATGATTTTAATTAGTGTTTATTGTAATCGTATCGATATTGTTTATAAGAATATCTTTTTGAGATTGTGTGAAATATTTTTTATTTAGATTTTTTATATAAGCTTTTGTTTCTATCGTATCTATTAAACTTAATTCTAATATTTTAATACATTGATCAATAATTGGATCACTTACTTTAATAATTGGGGATTTTTTTGCAAGTTCTTTTGCATTTAGTTTTGGGAACATGTAGTTTAGTGATTTGAAGAATGTTTCATCAAATATTGTGTTGATGGTTGTATAGTATTTATGTTCGAATTCTAAGGTTCTAAAGGCGTTAAGAAAGATGATGGATCTAAATGTATCTAATGTGTCGGTTTGTAGGTTTATTTTTTTGTTTGATGATATGATTGTTTGGTCAATTGTTTTAATTTTATAGGTAGTGTTGGTGCTGTATGCCATGATGAGATAATAATCATAAGATTTTTTTACGAGGTTTGTTGTAAATTGCCATTGTTTTTTTTTAGAATTAAATTTTCCTTCAAATTGAGATTGTTTGGCGGATGTTACTTTGATTTTTTGTTTATCGTATACTTTTCCTTGATATCGTGTTTTTATATTTGTTGTTGTTAAGAAGTTTTGGCCTGTTATTTGGGTATTTTTATTTTGGGTGTTTACGGTGAATGTTTCAGTTGAAATAAGGCTTTTTCCCCATGCTAAATTATGAGTTTTATTTTTTTTATAGCCTTTTAATGTGATCATAATTGGATTTTTGTTTGTAAATTTGGTGTTTATATCATTTGGTTTATGTATTAATGATGTTGCTTTGTTTGTGGCTGTTTTGAGGCTTTTTTCATTAATTAAGTGAATATCGTTAATGGTTAAGCTAAGGGAAAAGGTAGGTTCTTTTTTATCATTCGATGTTGATTGTTGGACTACTTTTCCACAACTTGATAGGAGTATGAAAATTATAATGTTAGTGATTATGAATAATTTTGGATTTTGATAATTCATTTTATTAATTATAAATGATTTCAAAATATGCTGCTATAGAAAAACGCTGGATTACTATTAATAGTAGCGGTTTAGTTTATGTATAAATCATAAAAATTAAATACATTTTTTTGCTTATTTTTATCGTATACTAAAGTAAGATGAATCAAATAGATGCTAATTATAATGTTAGTAATAAAAATGATGCACAAAAACAAGGAAAAATTCAGTTAGTTGATGAATTTGTACAGAGTTTATCTGGGATGGATTCACAATTAAAGCAGTTTTTTAAGGATGGTTTATTTAATAAGCTTCAGAGTTTTGCTAGCTCTTTGGGTAATGTTAATCATAATAAAGGAGATTATCGTAATTCAATTAAGTTGGCAGAGGTTTTGTTAGAACATCTTATGGGCTCACATCCAGATTTAGTTGAGGATATGATTCCTGATCTTAAGAAGTTGCATTTACAAAATAAAAAAAAATCATTGTTAGATTATTTAGCAGTTTCATCTCAGTTTATTTTATCGTTGCCAAATAACGAGTCTAAGCTTACAGCTAAATCAATTAATACTAGTTTTTCTGCAGTGGGTCAATCGTTGCAATCTTCTTTAAATCAATCTGTTTTTATTAAACGTAATAGTAATATGGTTTCAATGAAAACTAGTGATATAGAAGCATTTGTTGATAATGATTCATTGGTATCATTAACATTAACGTTTAGTAATGAAGAGTTAATGTCGCTTATTCGGTCTATGGTTGAAAATGGGTTAAACACGATGGATGATTTATATACATTGTTGCAGTTAGTTGGGGAGTTAGGAATATTAGCTTGCTCAAATTTAATGTCGTCTGTTGCTGATGCGGTTCAAACATTTATAGAAGGACAAGCGTCTATGATTTCTGATCCCGCAGAGTTGTTGCGGTTAGTGCGTTTGGTTAGAGAATTTTCTCAAGGAGATCTTATTAAAGATATTAATTTTGATGCGATAGGATCTAAATTAACAGATTTAATTACGGGGGTTTCGGATAATTCTTATCAACAGTCGTTAGCGAAGGATTTTCAAGTATCAGCAATTAATGTTTCAGTGGATAATATAGTGGACGATAGTAAGTATCTACAAAGTGAGCAGGAAGGAGGGATTTCTGTCACTGCTGAGCAGCTGGCTGGAGCTCAATTTTATAAAGCTGAAAGTACGAGAGATAAAAAAACGTATCGGGATCATGGTAAGGACTCGTTTAGAAAAATTTCTTTTAACAAAGGCGCTAGTTCTGATGTTTTATCTTCTAATAGTTTGGTGGATGATACAGGTTTGACTATGGATGATGTTGATGACGTGGTATTAGAGGCTTGTTCGTCTTTATTAAAATCTTTGGATACTTTATTAGAACGTAATCAGTTTGTTTTTTCTGAACAAATGCTTGAATTAATGCAAGCGGTTTACAAACATTCTTTAAGTTCAGCGTTAGATAATTTTGACTCTTTAGAAAAATCTGGTTTTTAATTTTTTTTTTGAGATAATCTTTTTGTTAAAAATCGCTCTAAGCTATATTGGCTACGAACAAATAAGGACATAGTTTTATCAATAGGTTCAACTAAAATGTTATGTATTTTTAACCAATTTCCAAGCACAATATCTTTAAATACTTGGTCTCCGATAATACTACAATTTTTTAAATTGATATTATAGGTATTAATTAGTTGTTTGGTTGAAAATGTAAATGGTTTCATTGCTAAGTAAATACCATTACATTCAATTTGTTTAGCTGCTCGTTGGACTCTTTTTTTAGAGCGGTTATTTGATAATAAATAAAGTTGAAATCCATTATCTTTACATTTTTGAAGCCAGTTTAGATGTTGAATAGATAAGTTTCGTTGTTGATTTGATAGTAATGTATTATCTAGATCTAATAATAATGTTGTAATGTTTTTTTCTTTTAACGTTTCTAGATCAATATCCCATACTGCTTCATAGGATTCTTTTGGAATTAATAGTTCTTGTAATATTATTTTTATGTCGTTTATGCCTATAAACCGTTTGATCATTTTAAATTCTCGAATTAATATCGCTAATTTCTTTGTAATGAATTTTCATTCCTATAGGATTTGCAATTAATTGTGCTGT
>MDSY01048065.1_pt1 | contig 15202 bp, 34 predicted proteins | sample 811131 | NCBI WGS metagenome assembly MDSY01 (sample SAMN05326643, study PRJNA326480) | marine metagenome | isolation source: seawater | place: Atlantic Ocean: South West | collected 2010 | reverse complement strand
TTTTTTTGCTTTAGATTTCTTACACTTAAATCTATTTTATCAAAAATATTTTCGTCTTGTAATTCCTCCGCCTCGTCCATCACCCAGGTAGATACGTTTGTTAAAGATTTTAAGTTTGCGGTCTGGTCTCCGCTAGATGTCTTAATTCCTTTAAAGATTATCTTGCTGCCTGATAGCTTGTTTCGTATTTCGTCTTTTGTAATATAGAAATAGTCTTGTAGTTTAAGTGTCTCTATCTTGTCTATAAATTCTGGTATAATAGATATGTATGCGGAAGATAATGTAAACCTTGTAAATAAGATTGTATGCCCAGCCTCAAAAGTAAGCAACAATAAAAGCAGATTTATAGAATAAGATTTACCAGAGCCACGGCCCCCAGTAACAATATAATACCTGGCATCTGAAGTTTGAATAGGCTCATACTTTGTGTTTATGTCTATCACTTAAATTTGATGATGTCTTTAAAGTTTATATTAAATCCGTCTGTTGAGGTTATATCTACACTCTCTTTTGGTTTACCATATCTATAACCAAAGTACAATGACATTGCTCTACTATCTCCCTTTAAGATTTGTTTGCCTAATGTTTTAATTACCTCATCATTATCAATAAGGTTGTCTAACTTTTCTATTAGCTTTAATTCGTCTGCCTTCTTTGGTCTACCAGCGCCTTCCCTTGCACCGCCATTATTTTTCCTTTTATCCATTTGAAATAAATTTGTTTATTCAATTATATAACGTATTTAAACAAGTTATTTATTTAGCTTTAAATTAAGTAGTTTTTTTGTTATTGCTTTCCTTTGTTTGCCTCTTGGTAATTTGTCTAATAGTTGTTGTAGCTTTTGTATTAGTTTCTTATTCATAAATTTTCTATTTCACTTAATACCTCTTGATAGTATTCTAATGTTATCTTGTTATGCGGTTTTATTATTTCGTGTTCAAGTATTAAATTTATATGTAGCCTTGCACATTGTTTACCTATTTTGCTTGTCAATGTATTGTGGAAGTCTTGACCCTCTACATTGTAAAACTTCTTAAATATATTATATGCTTTTTCTTTTGGTGTTTGCATAAAGTGCCATTCTTTTTTTATCATATCATTATAATTAAAGGCAATAAACATAAAAGCACTATTGCCCAGTATACTTTCCAAAATGTAGACTTTACATAATTATCTTCCCACACTATGCAGTGAAAACCAAAGCTTAATGCCAAACATAATATTGTCTTTATAAATTCTATCACGTTGCGCAATTTATTATTTCGTATTCGCTATTATTCTGTTTCCACTCAAAAGACCTTAATACTAAAGCCGCTCTTTCGTCATACATTGTTTTTTGTTCTTGTTCTAGACTTCTGTATTTTTTTTCGTTTTGTGTTAGAACACTTTCTTTTGTTATTTTGTTTAGTTTTTCTATTGCTTTAAAATAATCTTTTTCTAGTGTTTTATGTTTTTTTTCTATAACCTCTAATCTTGATAGTCTGCTATATTGTAACTGTGACCTAACCATAAATTGACTTTCTAATTTATCGTAATAATCAAAGTTTGATTGTTTATAAATAGAATACATTTTATTAGCATATATTGCGGTAGCATGGTCATAAGATTTGCCTTTTGACTTTATAAAATTTGATATACTTACCCATCTCATATCAAGCTTATTTCTTAATATATGGCAAAGTAATGCTCTATGTTCTACGTATTCATTTTTTCTTGTTTGTTTGTATATATCTATACCGGATAATTTTATGAGCAGATCGCTTACTTGTTCGGGAGTTTCTAGTAATGTGGTGTTGTATTGCATAAAGCTAATATTTTTAAATCTTTTTGTATTTCATTAATCATTTGCAAGGCGTCTTTATAGTCCTTGTTTCTTATTGCCTCTTTAACTATTTCTAAATCATTTATCATTGCTTTGTAGTTTTTGTATATATAAAGCAGCATCCATTAATTCTTCTTTTAAGTGCTGTAAAAAATCATCTTTGTTATTGTCTTGTAGTGTTGTTTTGTATTTATCTATTCCCACGCAACTTCTTATATCAAATTCTTTTTTTAAATCCTGTACTATTTTATCTTTCATTCTGTTCTTAATTTTAAAAGGTGATAGCACTCTGTATATTTTTGCCTGGCTTTACCTTTATATTTTTGCTTAAATAATTCATATAGCTTTCTTGTATATTGATACTTAGTATTACAATCTTTATAATATTTTTGCGAAAACTTTTTCCCGCGTCCTTTGTGGTAATTTACATTGTCTGCGCTATCGCCAACTATCATTTGCTCATAGAAATTATACAACGCCTCTTCTTCGGATATGTCTAATATTTCTTTATGCTTATAATGATAATTATACATTAAGCAATTAAATTGTTTATAGTCTTTATCAATTGACACAATCATAACCTCATCACGCCCAATATCATCGCTAATCTGTTTCCAGTATCTTGCAACCATATCGTCAGTCTCCACGCCATAACCCCAAATACTATCATAATGGTCTTTTACGAATTGGTGCATGTCATTTAATAAAGGCGGCAATTCCTGTTTTTTTCTATTAGCTTTGTATTTCGGCGTTATAAGTTTTCTAAAATTACCTTTTGAGCCGCTAAACGTAAGCACTTTATCGATCGGATATTTTTCTTCAAGATGATTAACTATTGACATAAATTGTTCGTCAAACTTTGCCCTGCTATCTTCAATATCCGTATAATATAGCTCATCGTCCGGTGTTTCTTTTTTACGATAGCAACTCGCGAAAATTAAACTATCTGCATCTACTAATAAAATCATAATGCTTTTTTAATCATTTCAAAGTGCATTTCTTGCATCTTCTTTTGTTCTTTAGTTACCATTCTAATAATCGAGGGCAAGTCTCTAAACAGCTGGTCTATCTCCATTACAAGCGTTTTTTTGCCGTACCCAATATATAATTCGCCGTCAGAACAATGCAATGTGTCTGTTTCGCCTATATAAGTATGCAATTGGGCTTCTTCTAATTGTGCTTCTAGTATTTTAATTCTTGTTTCTAATTTTTCTATTCTGTTAATTTGTCCCATTTGTCTATTGTTATATTAAGTTTTAAATAATTCTTTTTACCTGGTTTAACTTGATAATTAATAAGCACATCTGTTATCTCACTATCATGCTGTGTATGATATTCTATTTGCTTTTTTAATTTTTCCCAGGCTGCTTCATTTACTATCATAATTTATACGTTTAAACTAAATTTAGGATTTTCACCATTTAATAATTTAATTGTGTTTTTAATATTGTTTTCATAAATATGAGCATTGCCTATAAAAAAAGTAATATTAGCAAGCTCTACGTCTATTAATTTACTTATTAAATACATTTGATATATATCTGAAGGCAACCCTAAACTACTATCTGCACTTCTTTGGAATACGGTCATGTGAAGTTTACTATCACTTATTTGAAATTGTATTAAACTAAGACAAGGCAATTGATTAGTTGGCACTCCTGTTTCTCCTATAAAAAGCACATAGTTTTTTGAGGACCTCTTTTCTTTATTTATTTTATCTATAAGGGCGGGGAGCTTTGCAAAATAAGTAGGATAACTATTAATTAATTTCGGGGCGCAATAGTCCCACCAATTAATCCCTATTTTGTTATATTCTTTTACATCAGTAATACCCTTATAATATAATTCAAGTTCAGCGCTTAATTTTTTCTTAGCTATTTTATGCTCGCTAAATATTTGTGTTAAATCTGCTCTGTCCATAGATAAAGCTTCATTTAATAAATATATTATATTTCCTTTTTTATTAGATTGTGTTTGACCATTATCTAATATGTTTTGTAATGTTTTATAATACTTATTCATTTTGTCTTGCTTTTATATTTATTATTTATATTCTTCAATTAATTTGTTAATTTGTTTTAAACTTGAACAATGACAATGAAATAAAAATTTATTTGTTAAATTACAAAAAACTGTAAAGTCATATAGTTTGTGTTCTTTTGAATAGTAGATTTGAAAATAAGTTTTGTCTGCTAGGAAATTTGAATTTGACATTTTGTTTTGTTTTTATATTTATTATTTATATTCTTGAATTAATTTATTAATATCTTTTAGGTTTGAGAAGTGATAGTGATAGATAACTTCTTTTGTATTTGAATTGAATATTGTAAAGTCATACATTTTGTGTTTTGAGCAATAGTAGATTTGAAAAAAAGTAGAGTTAGAAAAGATTTGATTTGACATTTTGTTTTGTTTTTAAATTAATATAAAGCAATATACATTAATTTATGTTATAAACAAAATATTTAGCAATTAATTTGGGTCAAGATTTATATTTATTCTGCTCGCATCATTTTCAGTAAGTAAATAAACATCTTTAAGCAATCTTTTTTTTGTATATACTGTTGTGTCAGGACAATACTTTTTAGCTAGTTTTGGCATCTTTAAAGTGTTTAAATAATACATAAAATTTCCTTTTGGGTCATTTACAAAATATAATTTAATAACATTTTCAACTGACATTAAAGAATCATATTTATCCTTTTCCAGCATTTTATCTTCATAATATTTATTGCGAAATTTCATTTCGATTATACAATCTGCACCTTTAGGTGTTTTGCCCTGCGCATCATATCTTGAATTTCCGTCGCCGCAATGTTTTAAATCCCACCCATCAAGATTTAATAAAAATACAACTGCCTTTTCCCACTGACTAATTTTTTTAATTTCCATTGTTCCAAATTAAATTAAGTTCTTTAATCCAAGATTTTATTTTTTTAGGATTGCAGGTACACGGTTTGTGATATTTATGCTCATAGTATTTTGCATGTAATTGGCATATTAATTCAAACTCATTTCCTTGTAAAGTGTTCTTCGGCTCAGCCCTAAAATTACTCCACCTTTCGAAATCTTCTTTGCTAAATTTTACCATCTGTCTATTTTTATTTGATTTAATTTTTTTCTCCTGTTATTGCAATTGCATTTTGTACCTCTAATCTTGTGATATTTATTTACCAGGTATTTAATACCAGTATATTTAGTAATGTAATAAATTATGTTTCCGATTTTCATAATATTTTTTTTAAATGTTTTTTTACTTTTCTATATGTATTATATAATGAGTGATAATGAATTAAGCTATTTCTTGATAACTCAGCAATAGTTTCCCCCCCATTAATTATTTCAAATATTTTTCGGTCATACCAATACATTTTTGACAACTCTTCTTGTATTTTTTTATATGGCTCTTGATAATTTACGTCTGTTGTTGTTAAATTAATATCCTCTATCGGCACAATTTTAATATTCTTACTTTTCCTTTTTAAATCGTAAAACAATGTTCTTAAAGTTAAAAAAATATAATAGTGATTTATTTCATTTTTATTGTACATTATATTTAGATTTTTATTTTCTATTAAAAGCATAATTTTTATATACATTTCTTGCACTAAATCTTCAGCCTGTTCTTTATTACAGCCAAAAGATAAAACTATTTCTATCCATTGTTTATGCTTTGCTGCAATTAATATCATTGTTTTTTGTACCATATTTATTTTAGTGGGTCATATAAATCGCCAACTATAATCGGCAGCCCTTTTTCATTTACTTCAAAACTAAATGTATCAAAGCAATACCCTCTGCTCCTACCACACTTAACTGTTGTCCAATCTTTGTTTACAGTATTAGCCTCCAAGCTTATGACAGTTTCTGCTTTTTTCTCAAGGGCACTCCCTAAGTGGCCCGTTCCAAGTTTTGAGCTACCAAAATTTTGGTGTATTACATTTATTATATGCACGTTTTGTTGCTGACTTATTCTCATTAAAGCACTAACTAATTCATTACTTTTTTCAATATTATTAACGTCAGGGCATAAGTCCGCCACGCCATCTAAGACTAAAAGTGAGGGCTCTTTTATATTTTCTTTTAGATAATACTCAATAAATTCTAAACGCTCTTTAAAACCAACCGTACGCAATGCAAATGTGTGGTATTTATCTTTAGGAATATTACTATCCATAAATAACGGACGTTGAAACACTTTTGAAGCATGCCACGAGCCTTGTTCCGTATCAATATAAATTAAATCGCCATTTCCCCTATGTCCCTTAATTTGCCCGCTATAAATATTTGTGCCACTTAAATAGGCACTTGCGAGCAGAGAACAAAAAAAACTTTTCCTAGTTTTAGGGGGCGCTGTTACAACAGAGAGATTGCCATAAGTGCCTAAAGCGATCGGAATAATGCTATCCCCTTTATCTGATTGTAAAACTTTTTCGCCATAACTTAAACATACCGGCGGGTATTCTAATTTTTCATTAATGTCAATCTTGCAGCTATCAGCAATAAATTCCATCAACATATTTTGTTCTGTTTCTTTTTCTGTCATTTGTTAAATATATAAAAAAAAGGCATAAGTTAAAAACCCATGCCTTTTAAAATTAGAATTTATTAAAACGGTAAATCATCGCTAACCGCTTCCGCTTGTGGCTGGTCATCTCTTTCCGCCAGCTTTACGCCATCAGGTGAAATCCAAACAACTTTACCATTTCCTAAATATGTTTTTGCCATTTTAGCCTCGCGCTCTTCTTTTGTCTGGCTATCCATAAACGCCACATTATTTCCATACCTTGTTTCGTCTTGTATTCCTATTGTAAAATTGTAATACACCGCCCCATCGCGTCCCTTTACAAATTTTTCTTTTGGCATTTTGTCCACGCGAATACTTCCATTAATTATTGCACCCATAATATATAAATTAAATTTTAGTGTTGTCAATACACGCAACACCTCGTGTTTTATTTATTTCAATTTCTGTATTTTTTTTAATTGAATAACCGTTAAGCCTTAAAAGATTTTTTGCTTTTTTAACTTCTCTTTGTTTAATTCGGTAATGTTCAAAAATTTCATTTGATATTGTCATATTATTTTTTTTTATACTTATTAATTAATAAGCAATTGGCTTTCTTCAATATTAAAATTTAAAAATTCAATTAATTCATTTTCATTTATTTCTTTTTTATTTAAATAAACTTTACCATCTTCAAATGTGTTTTTTTCAAAAGTTATAAGATGTAAGCCTTTATATTGCCAGCCTTTATCCATGCCTTTTCTAAACTGATTATCAAATAATTTTAACATCAGCCTATGGTCTGGCTTTAATTCTTTGTTGTAACTTTTAAGCTCAATTATACGCAATTCTTTTTTATTTTTATCCCACAATACAAAATCAATATCATAGCATCTAAAACCCTTATATGAGTCTCTTAAATTTGCTCTTATCCATTTGCTAAAAAACATATCGTGATCGCGTGCGCCGGCTTTTTCTGGCTTTGTTTTATGTAAAATATCTTTTAAAGAAAACAATGTATTTTGTTGTATATTATTTTCCATATTACTTTCTTTTAAAATCGTCGCTCTCATCTTCCCCAAAAACACCCAATTCATAAAAACCAGTAATTTTTAAAACACTTCGGGATAATGCTCTTTTTTCTGCCATTTCCATTACGTACCAACTATTACAATTACCGTCTTTATAACTTGCTCCTTTTAACGCACTGCCAAAAGTTTGTATTTCTATACCCTCTTTTTTAGCATACGCTTTTACAACCGCAAAACTTGGGTCACATTTAATGACCTCATAATTTATTGCTATATTTTCTTTAGCTGCAATGCGCTCAATTCCTTGTCTTGTAATTATTACATAATGTTGATGTTTATACACATCAGTATCTGTTAATTCATATTTTTTGTAAAGCGCAACTAATTTTTCTCTATCCATTTTGTTTTTGTTTTAATTAATAATTATTAAATATTTGTGATACTTCTATTTTTGCTTTTAATTCTTCTATCTTATTACATAAAGCTTCTATTCTATATGTATACTCGTCAAATTTTGTTTGTGCAGTTTCTTGTGAGAAATTTGTTTCCATTACTGAATATTTATAAGGATTGACTTTGCTATATCTAAATCTATTAGTATTGCCCTTTGTTCAAATAAATCTTTATTAAAGATTGCTTTTTGTAACTTAATTTTAAGAAATGTAATTTCTTGTTTTAAATCGTGTTTTTGTGTTCTCATTCTGTTTTATTTAGTTGTTAAAAAATTTTGTACTCTTTTTGAAATTTTAATATATCCCCCCTCTTTATGCTCTAGGGCAGTTCCATTTTCAACTAACACAAAACCTTTGTTTATAAAGTTAATTGCATTTTGAATATCTGCAGATACTTCTACCTTTGTAATTGCTTCAACTCTTCCTTTTAATGCTTTTAATCTTGACATAATATTCTGTTTTAGTTATTAATGTTAAACAAATATAAACATTTTATTTAATAAAAAAACAATATTTAAAAAATATTTTCAAAAAAAAGCAAAAAAAAGGCTTAACATAAAGTTAAACCCCTTTTCCTTAACAAAACAGAATACTCAAATATAATAAATTATATAATACAAAAAAAATATTAATCAATTAAATGGCTATCAACCAAGTTTTTATAATGTTCTATCATATTTAATAACTCATGATTTGAAAACTTTACAGTTTCTTTTGATTTTATATATAATTTTTCTGCCGTACCCTTACCGTACTTTTTATCTAAATTTTTTGAAAACAAAAATTGTTCTCCATATCTAAATACATTGCAACCTGCACATTGCACAGCCACATTTAGCTCCAGCCATCTTGTGGCATAATGTTTCCTGCTTTGAAAATGACCGCATTGCATGCCTTTTTTATAGTGCTCTACTTTACCACAAGTAAAACAAGTTACATTGCCATTATGGTCTGCATCTTTTAATCTTATATATTGGCTAAAAATAGCATCCAGTTTTTTAACTATTTTACTTCTAGTTAATTTAGATGGCATTATCTATAGTTTCTATTATATATCTCAGCTGACTTTTTTCAAATTCTCCGAGCGATTTATTATCTATAATCAACAAATAAAAATCTTTTCTAACTGCAATACATTTAGTATTTTCCATATTTTATTTTTTTTTTAAAAATATAATTAATAACTTTACACTTTTTTATTACTTCAAATATATGAAATAAATAATTAAAAAAATATATAAATATAAATCTTAAAATATTATTAAATAAAATATAATGATTTTAGAATAGTATTCTATTTTTGAGAAATTGACCTGTATTTTTCCATACCACGACTTCCAAAATAAGCTACATAGGTTGTAATTAAAAGCGATTTAAGCAAATCAATCCATTCACCACTTACACCAAATTCTATATTTAAGCTATCCATAAGAATTAATAGCCAGGTTGATATTGTAAGAAAAATAAGCATCATCGGCCGCACATTCTTTGAGAGGTAACTATCGCTCGTCATGTCTGAGGACCATCTTTTTGAAACTTCTTGCATTTCTACAATATCCATTTCAAGCAGTTTTAAAGCTTCTTCCTTTTTTTTTTGTGTAAGTATATCATCTTTACTTATAAGGCCACCTACTAGCTTTAAAATACCAGCATCTGGTACAATATCACTAACACCTTTTAAAATATTTGGGGCTACTTTAGATAGAAATTTGCCTACCCTGGTATCTTTAAACTTTTTTTTGCTTTTTCTTTTTTCCATTACTTTTGTTTAACAAATACCATTTATTTAATGTATATCCGATCGTTACTGTAAGCAAAATTACCTTTAATACTACATCTACGTTTGTCATTGAAAATAAAAAAGTTCCTAAGTTTATAAGCAATGTTTTATAGTCTGTTATCATTTCTTATCTATTTGTTTTAATTTGTTTATTGCCCACTCAATACCTGAAGTGCCGCCCCAGGCATCCCACATTAATTTTCCGCAACCTTCAGAATATGGTGTGTTTTTATGTTGTTGATGTCTTTTAAAAGAGGCCATTCTTGCTATTGTGTCTCTTGAAATGTTTTCCCCTTTTGCAAGTTGGTTAGCTCTTTTTTTGCCTGTGGCTTCTCCGCAACTTCCCCAGCCATTTTTTTCTACCCATTTCAAAGCGCGTTTTGCGTTGTTCTTTGCACTTTCCGGATAATCATTATATGTTTCAAGCTGTACTTCATAACCATTAAAATTATGATAACAAATTGCAATTGCTTGTGATTTATTGTGATACCTCATTAATTGGGGTACGCACCTCATCATATAATCATTTTGTTTTTCTCCTGACTTTTTTTTAGGAATTGGCATTGTTGTAATATTTATATTGACCGGCTTTTTTTATAACAAGCGTTTGTTTTCTGTTTTTAGTACTATTAAAAGACACATGCAACCACTCCGGATTTTTACGGCCATATTCCCATATAAGCTGGTCATATTCAAGATTGTCTTTTATCCAGTAAAACATTTCTTTATTAGTTTTTTTACCCGCACTAGTTATATCTATTGCTTGGCCTTTTAAATGACTGCTCGTTTTACTACCCCCGATGCCAGTATTTAAATCTTCTGACCTATACATACTATTAACTTTAATTGGGCCACCAACCCACTCTCTGAGCGGCTCAAAAACATTTTCAGCTATTAGTTTCATATTTTTAATATGCTCTTTATTCGGTATATTTTCTATTTTATGTTTTTTTGCATAGTTAGAATTTACAGCCTCTTTATATGAAATATGTTCGCTAATATTTTTTGTATTTTTACTCGGTTTTTTTGTAGCTTCCATCTTTTAAATCAATTTTAATTTTACCGTATTTTTTTTCGATTTCTTTTTTGCATTTTTCTTGCTTTAAAGAATTTTCGGCGTGCATGTGCAATAATGTATGTACTTTTGTTTTGAATAAACCTATGTCATGCAGAATTGCCATATTTTTTTGTTCTAAATCTTGAATTTTTTTTAATTCATTTTTTGACAGTCGTTTCATTTTATATTTTTTTGATTAACATTCAAATATACTAATTAATATTTATTCGCGTTAATACTATTTTTTTATGGTATTTCTGGGAATGGTTTTTCTTTTGGTATTTCTTCTGCTCCTATTTTATAGTATGTAAGAATATTTTCTGTTACGTTTTCAACATTTATAGCTTCGTCTGGGTATATAATAAACTCAGTCATAAGCATATTTATATTAAAACCAAAACCAAAATTAATAGGAGCGCTTAAAGCATTTTGTATTTCATATAAATTTAAGGCTTTTAATGGATTAGGAAATGGTCCATATGTTTCTTCTTCTGGAAATATTGGCTTTCCATTTTGAACAATTGGGTTCCTTGAAAAGGGAAATTGTAATCGGTCAAATGGCAACCAGCTAATTATAGGTTTAGGTATTGCACCTAATATATCAGAGCTATATAAAAGACTTTTGCCGCCCAAACCTATTTCTTGGTCTATAGAATATGCGCCTACATTGTAAGTTCTTAAATTATCTCTTTCGGGTCTTAAAAAAGTTGTTAATTCAATTCTATTACCAGAGTCAAATTGTATTGCTGGCAATCTATTTACAGAAAAGAAATCTCCGTCTTTTGTAAGATATGGAGCGAATTTAGATGCAACCAAAGTCTGGTCTTTTCCAGCTTGGTCGTACCATTTAACAACTCGTAAAGTTTTACCTAGTCCATTTAGGTAAAATCTGTCTGCAACTTGTGTTTCTAGTAAATCAAAAGTTTCTTCTCCATTTGAAACTTGTACCACATATTGCTCTAAATTGCTTGTAAGATTTCTAAGAGAGTAAGCACTTATTGGCTCTCCAAACTTTTCAACAAATGATTGCTCTCGCGGCGCTCCGCAACCAGCATAGGGCTTATAAACAATACCCCAGTTTATGTCATTGTCACATACTCCAGACCCCCACCAGCTTTTTGTATAAATTTCGTTTGCCATTACTTTTTTGTTTTTTTAATTTTTTTTAAAAAAAGCTTTAACTTTTCTACGTTTTTATTTTTTGGTTTGTAACTCATAAAACCCATCCATTAAATGTTGCCTCGTAACTAGGGAAAATATCATCATTTACATTATTAGTGTACTCTGGATATGTATCTTGATTAAAACTCATAAAATCTATAAATCTGCGAGAATACCACTCCGCATTTGTTCTTGCTTTTTCTACTAAAAAATCAACCTCGTTTTTATCTACTGTTTGTGAATTTTCAGAATTATGTTTGAAAACCCCCCCGTTAGAAATTTGATATGCCGCAAATGGAATATAATTGCTCTGCGCGTACCAAATCAACATAGTTACAATATAATCGTCAAGGATAGTCTTCCACCTTGCATTTGCGGGCAAATCAATACCAGCCGTGATCGCTGCAGTTAAACCGTCATACATATTAGTTCCTATAATTTGCTGAATATCAATCTCTTGCGCAATTTTAATAAAAAAAATAAATTTGTCTGTATTAATTGACCCATCTAAAATTGAGTTTCGTATTAGGTCTGTTCTATTTATAAAAAGTACTGTTGCCATTTATTTTCTTTTATTTATTTAATCTAAAAATCCTTTGTCTGTCATGTCAATTGGCCTTTCAGCAACAAGCCTATCATTTACTTCTGGCACAAACCCCTCTTTTCTTGCTTTATTTACGCTTATAACAGGAGCTAACGGACTCTTAATATCAATTTGTCCTTTGCCTTTTTTCATATATGTTTTACGCATCCAAAAATGGTGACAGGCACCTCCCCCTTTATATAAATCAGTTTTTTGGCCGCCTCTATTTAACCATATAGAATATGTGTCTGCACCTCTAGGGCCCCATCCTGGGTTTACGGCAATATTGCTCATTTGTTCAATATCTTCTTTTCTATATATTTTTTTTGCCAAAATCATTTTTTTACAAAAAGCTCTAGTAACATTTTTCCCTTTTTTAAACGTGTCTTTTAATGGTGCATACTGATACCTTACTTTAAATTCTACTCCATCAATATCCTCATCTTGTTCAGACTTTGCATTAGGTCTGGCTGTCCCAGTAGATACAAAATTCCAGATTTTTGACAGTGTGCTTTTTTTCTTTTTGTTTAATTCTTTTATTTGGGTGTCTAATTCCTTCTCGTCGTCATAGTTTACTTTTCGCTCATCAATTAATTCCCACTCGCTTAAATCCTCATCTTCTCCGTATTTTTTTATAAAATCATCTAAATCAGTTTTTTTTAAATCAACCTCGTTGTGTGATTTACAAGGCATATAATAAATAATACCATCTTCCTCGTGTTCGTGGTGACCTTCGCAATTTTGTTCTTTTGCTTTTGCCTCAGCTTCTTCAATTGTCTTATAAGCGTCTTTACCATCTATTTTTTTAAGGTTAACAGACATTTCAACCCCTGTCTCTTCTTCAATAGTTTCTTTATCTTGTAGCAAGCTATCTACTTCCGTGAATTCTAGCGGCTGTAGGGTCGTAAAGTATAGGTTTAAGCTTATATCGTTGTAAGCTAGTATATTATCAAAGCTATCAATTAAAAGCTCCTGAAATGGCCTTATTACGGTGTTATCCATTAAAATAGATGCCGTTTTTATTTCATCGGCATTTGAAGAAAATCCGCTTGATGTTTTTATTCCTAATAAAAATGGAGAAACAATTCTATGAGCAATTTGAATTTTTTGAGTGCTTTCTTCTGACAAAAATTGATACTGATTATGCGCATCACTTAATTGTACTGGCGTAATTTCTGCCTGGCTTTCTTTGTTATCATTAAAGGCTATGATAAACTTGCCCGCATTGTTCGTCCCGGAAAACTTTTGTGCTATTTTTGTTTCTATTAATTGGCGCTCTTGCTGATTAGGGGTACCGTTATTAAAATTAATGAGCATTGACGGACTAAGGCCCGAACGTATGTTGTTAATGTGATAATTTGACACCTCTTCTTCAAGCTCACAATACTGTAAACCTCCCTGATAATCGACAGGAGAATAGTAGTAAAAGCCTGATTTATAAGGCTTTATATAGTATATTTCTATACTTTCTTTAGACATACCAAAAGCAGGTATTCTTAAAGGCTTGTCTGTTCTTTTTATATTTGCCCAATCGTTATAATAGTAATAAGCGGGTATATCACCATTATCATTACATTTTTCTGCTCTTAAAGTCTCAATAGGCATGTGCTCTAATTGAACAATCTTGCTTCTGTCTTTTGAGTATATAACTTGAATTGCCGCCTGACCCATTAACTTTAAATCATAACAGCATCTTCTAACAACATCTTTCCTAAACAAAGAAATCATCTGCGCATATTCATTAGGCTTTCTGCTGCTATCTGTTGCATTTAAACCTTTTCCATAGATTGCCTGCGATATGCCATTTATAGCCGCATTGTTAGTTGGGGAACCATTATACCGATCAATTAAAAACTGAAAATAATTATTATCGGCCCCGTATTCAATCCAATCTGCCCCCTTTACTTCTTTAATTTCTGGGCTTGTGTAAGTGCTTAAATTTACAAATCCAAACTCTGATATTTTTGTTTTGCTAAATTGCCCTTTGCTATTTCTTTTTTTCATACTACAATATAGTCATTATTGAAACCATCATATTCTTGATATTGGTCTTTATTTAATTTGTAAAAATAATTTGGCTCGTTTTGAATATCTAATTTTTGCTCAGTACAAAATATCCTATCCTTAAATATTACTACCTCTTTTGTGCCGTCTTTGTAAATAGTCATATCGTAAAAATGCCCCTCTACCATATTTGTATAAGTGCTATTATATACGGTAAATCTATCGTTGTCTATTTCAATATTTCCAACCCCACCAACCCGAGGCGCTAATATATAATCTTTAAGTACGTTTGTGCTATCGTCTCTTATAGTCATAAATGCGCTTGTTACATACTCTCTAGGTATGCAAGTAAATCTATTTTCTGCTTGCGGTCTAAATAAAATCATCTATATATATAACGAAATAAAAATGGATATTTGTAAAAACAAAAAAAAAGCACCCAATTAAGGATGCTTTTAAATATAATATAATTAAATTTTAGTTTGGTGTAATCGTAGTAGTCGCTACTGGACTAGGAGCAGAAGATAAAAACAACGGAGCTGTTTCTTCCATTCCTTCCATTACAAGAGTAAATCCTGAGAGGTCTCCGGCGGCTGCTCCGGTTACAACCGTGCCCCCAGTTACTTCCATTCCATTTTCTCTACCGCATAAAAAGAAGTTACCATAGTAATCCTCTACTACCACATAAGGTCTAGCGATTGCGATAGTTTCTAGTTCTCTTTGTGTACAAGGGTCAAGGTAAGTTAATGTTAAATTTAAAGTTTGAGTGTAAAAAGTAGTACCATTTTCTCGCGAAGATGTGACA
>MDSY01029846.1_pt1 | contig 15203 bp, 3 predicted proteins | sample 811131 | NCBI WGS metagenome assembly MDSY01 (sample SAMN05326643, study PRJNA326480) | marine metagenome | isolation source: seawater | place: Atlantic Ocean: South West | collected 2010 | reverse complement strand
TCTGGGCGGCGATGAGGATCTCTCATCTGGTAATGCGCCAGCCACGGCGGGCGCGGGGGGCGGGGGGGCGACTGGTAACGGCCGGGGGCGGCCTAGGGGGACGACTACCGGTACTCCAGGCAATCAGCGCCAAGCCGGAGTCCGCCCCCCCGCCCCCGAGTACAGGACGGCGACTGGGGGTAGGCCCGGCGCGAGCGGCGGTCCCGCGGGCGCCAATGGAGGCCAACAAAGAGGAGGGCTGTACGCACCCAAGCCCCCATCTGCGGCGCCCCCCCCTCCACCTCAGACACCGCCCACTCCAGCGGTACAACCTCGACGGCAACCCCCATCGGCGCCTCCGCCACCGGCGCAGAGACAGACACCACCCGTGGAAGCATCTTCAGTCCCACCGCCGCCTCCGCGCCAACCCGACCGCTCGCCCGTAGCGTTGCGCGACGTCCTAATGGAAAAGGCGATCGTGTTGCAATCGTACACGCCTGGTCAGCACCGTATTGTGTGTCCTAGTTGTGGTGGAGGCTCAAATGGCGAACGAAGCTTAGCCGTGCACATCGAGGACGACGGCGCCACCGCGCAGTGGATGTGTCACCGGGCTACTTGCGAATGGACGGGCGGGTCGAGTTTAGCGGACCAGGCCAAGTCTCGAGTTAATAGATCAAGGAACTCCGAAGGCGCAGTTGGAAGCAACACGTCTGTGGGGACTGGCATGTCTCGACGGCCTGGAGCGGGAGCAGGAGGGGCGGTTAAATTACCTGCCCCCGAAAGCTTGGAGCGAATCGGAACCGGAGACACAACGGACGCGGCGGGAAAATGGGGCGAGTGGTTGTCTGAACGCGGCATCTCGTTGGACGTCGCGGAACGCAACGGCCTCGCGTCTCAAAACGTGTACAGCCCCCCAGCCTCGAAGCACGTTGACGCCCTTGTCTTCCCGTACATGCGGGACGGCCAGTTAGTCAACATCAAGTACCGGGGGCCGGACAAGAGCTTCTGGCAGGTCAAAGGCGCTGAGAAGATTTTGTTTGGATTGGATGACATCGCCGGGCAACGCGAAATCATTATAGTGGAGGGCGAGATGGACAAGCTCGCGCTTGAACAGGCAGGAATACGAAACGTCGTTTCCGTGCCTGATGGCGCGCCAGGTAAGGTCAAAGACGGCCCGGTTCCGAAACCGGAAGAGGACCGGAAGTTTGAGTACCTGTGGAACTGCAGGGCGGCGCTGGATCCGGTGTCCAGGATTGTTATTGCGGTTGATAGCGATGGACCTGGGCAGGCGTTGGCCGAAGAATTAGCCCGAAGGCTGGGCAAGGAGCGTTGTTTCCGCGTGCACTGGCCGGAGGGGTGCAAGGACGCGAACGACGTGCTTCAAACCGAGGGCGAAGCCGCGTTGCGAGGCTCCATAGAGAACGCGGAGGGGTTCCCGTTGAGAGGCCTGTTCAGGTTCAGCGACTTCGAGGACGACATAAGTCAGTACTTTGGGGTTGAAGAGGGTAGCGAGATGAAAGGCGTGTCTACCGGCTGGGCTTCCGTGGACAACCACTACCGAGTAGTGCCTGGAGAATTAACAGTCATAACAGGCGTCCCTAACTCAGGCAAGTCCGAGTGGGTGGACGCTTTGATGTGCAACCTGGCCGTCCAACACGGGTGGACGTTCGCGTTGTGTTCCATGGAAAACAAGGTGCACGAACACGCGCGGAAGTTGGTGGAGAAGTATACCGGCGAACCGTGGTTTGAGGGGAAATACGGGGGAAAAAAGGCGCGGATGCGTCCTGAAACCATGCGACAAGGTTTGCATTGGTTAGATAACCAGTTCGTGCTGATTCGTCACGAGGATGATGAGTTGCCTTCAGTGGATTGGATCATTGGGCTAGCTCGAGCGGCGGTGATGAGGCACGGGATTCGAGGGTTACTGATTGACCCTTACAATGAATTGGACCACAAGCGACCGCAGGGCCAGACTGAAACCGAGTACGTGAGCCAGATGCTGACTAGGATTAAAAAGTTCGCGCAGCACTACGACGTGCACGTGTGGTTCGTGGCGCACCCAAGGCAGTTGCACAACTGGAGAGGCGAGCCCCCCGGCTTGTACGACATTTCAGGCAGCGCGCATTTCATCAACAAATGTGACAACGGAATCGTGGTGCACCGAAACAGGGACGAGAAAGCGGGATCGCTGCGGGAAGTCACCGTGATGGTGGCCAAGGTGCGTAACAAAGTCGCGGGCTCAATCGGGGACCCTAAATTGGAGTACAACCTGTCGAACGGGCGGTACGAGGACATTCAATAGAGAAGGTTTGGGTTGAGGAGTGGCTGTGATACGTGTATGTAATTCTTCATTCATTTTATTTATCAACGCTGAAGATGCAATGAAGTCGTCTTCAATCATCATTGCTTCAACCTCTCGTCAGTACCCTACGTATCCTTCCCTTACTGCGCCAAATGTGGGAAGCACGCGAGGAACTCATTCTTCGGGTGTTTGTTGTCGCTGTGTTCCTTTAGCTTGGCTTCGGTCATGGTGCACAGGAAGGTTTGCATGCACACCTTGCACTGGATGTTCATCGCCTTGGCGTTAGACGCGAGCTGAGAGCCTGCGAGTTTATAATTTAAAGGGACAGCGATGATGCGGTGGAGGTGTGGGAGAGGGCGCGTCAGTGAGGAGGTGAGACATATGTGATGCGTTGGCGGTGACGATACGCATGCGATTTTGTTACGTGCGACGATTGATATGCAAATCAAGTGACGTCAACCCGACATCCAACCCAATGCGCGCTCCAAGAACCGCCGCCAAATCTTAGCCGAACGTGACCCACACCGAAGTTGCGTCGCATCAGTAGTGTACAGAGGAAGATAAGACCCTATATCCCGCGCATCACTTACCCTTGCCAGCCTTCTTTTCTTTGGCCATCTTGTCTGCGCGAGCCTTGGCGGACTTCTGAGCGTTACCACCTCCCATCGTGCGTGTGTGGGGTAGTCGAAAGGGTGGCGCGTGTCGTAGAATGAGAATGAAGGCTTCGAAGCCGCCGATGATTGAGGCTGATGAAAACAGCAGAAAACCAGTGTTCATTAAACCAGGAAAGTCGTCGGCCTGTCGCGAAATCCGAAACCTTGCTAAAGTCGCTTTCGGCACGCAGTCAGAGTTCTCTCCCGTCGTTGCTCGTCACAAGTGGGAGCGCGTTGGTGATGACGTGAGAGACGCGCGGGGTCTCCGCGATAGTGACATTTGTTTCGCGCCATGGGAGAAAAGCGGTGCTTGCATGACAGGGTGAAAACCAAGTGCGCGTAGTGCAACGGCTGCCCTCACGGCAAGCTGAAACAAAACTGCGTTGAGTGCAACGGGTGTCCCCACGGCAAGGTGAAATACAGCTGCGCGGCGTGCAACCTTTGCCCTCACGACAAGGTGAAGAGGAACTGCGTGGAGTGCAAAGGGTGTCCCCACGGGAAGATGAAACGCAAGTGCGCGGACTGTGACCCCTGCCCGCACGGCAAGGTGAAAGAGTACTGTGCGGAGTGCAAGCCCTGCCCCCACGGCGAGCGGAAAGACACCTGCCCAGAGTGCCAGCCCTGGTGCCCTCACGGCAAGCGAAAAAGCAACTGCGCAAGGTGAACTGGTGCCCCCACGACAAGGTGAAGAGCTGGCGCGCGCAGTGCAACGGGTGTCCCCACGGCAAGCTCACGTACCACTGCGAAGAGTGTAAGGATGCCAGGAAGACGTAGGAGGCTTACGCGACAATTTTTGAATGCTTTTGTTCATTTCAATCTAATATTATCTCTCTAACTACCTCGTCTTCCTCACAAATTAATCACCCCCCCGCTGTGATTTCGAACCACTGCCTCAGTAAATCGGAAATCACAGAAGGAAGCTTCGCGATATCCTGCACCAGCGTATAAAACGGAAACGGAAACGTGTCGAGGTACTTGGTGAAGTTGGGCTTGCCGTTTTGGAAAGAAACGGTTTGCATATCAAGGACTGACGACTTGGGGTTGTCCAGCACGATAAATGCCACCAGCACCCCTCTTCGCGACTGCATCTCCCGCATCTGTTTTCTTAACGCTTCTTTTTCGTGGAACCGGCCGTCCGCTATTATGAGACATAGTTGCTGGAGCTGGTCGGAGCCGCCGCGTAAATTTTCTCGCGCCGCAGTTAACTGTGTGTCCAGGCTCTTCAACAAACCAACCACGGGCTGGTCCGCCAACGTGTTGTCCTGCGCGAACGTAAACTGGCTGACAAGAGCAGGACCGCCCTGGTCCGTGAACGGCGCACCCAAGGGGTGCAGCGTGCGGATACCCCCTCTGGTAGGACGAGAGGGAGGAGCGCCTGTGGAAATACCGGATGTATCATCAGTTAATAATGACTCATCATCCTTCCCACCGTCCGCGCCGAAACTCACAACGCCGATTTCGCCAACCTCCAGCCGCGACATAGCTCGCGCGATCAACACCGTACTCTCCAGCGCCAAGTGCCCGCATTGATTCTCAGTCATCGATTTACTATCGTCAATCGCGAGCACGACTTGATACTTGCGGTGCGAAGGTTTCGATCTTCGGAGCCATATTTTATCCTTGCGATAGTCGCTTGCGATGTACGGGATGATTTTCCGCATGTTTAACCGCTTGCCGGTTCTGAAGTCTCCCGTTAACCTGGAAGCCAGCGTGGGTTCCAAAATTAACCGTAACTGCTCCGCCAGCTCACCAGACAAAGCACCAGTTAACAGCTCTAAGCGGGTCCAAAGCTGTTGCGCTAAGTGGTCGTGACCGACTCCAGTGCCGGTGCGTTCTCTCCACTCGCCTAGAGCAACAATTGCCTCCGCTCTCGCCGACGAGATTTGTTCAGCAGAGAGCTCAACCGGCTCTTCGGTTTCTTTCGCACCGTCGGCCAGAGTCACGTCTTCCAGTTGTTTCAAAGTCACCACGGTTTCCTCGCCCAGCTCGCCCCTGCCTCCGAAAGCGTGCTCTTCTTCGACATCAATGTCGTTGGCGTCATCGCCGGGATCATCTTCAGCCACACCGACACCCGCGCCGGCGTTGTTTTCTTTCACGTTTTTCGGTTTCTTGTCGTCCACGTTTTTACCTTTTCGTCTTGCTTTTGCGATACCTCGTTCCTCCGCAGATTTGCCCTTGTTGGGATCTTGAACGTCTTCATTGACATCATCATCGTCCTGGTCGCCGGTCGCATCAGCGGTATCGACGTCCATTTCGTTGTTATTCTCTTCATTCATCGAGATTTTTAACTCCTCGTTAACCCCATGGTCGGGAACGTTTTCAGTATCCGCACCGGGTTCCATGGCGATTTCGTTTTCGTTTTCAGTCCCCTCGCCGGCCGGGTTTTGACTTCGGTCCAACCCGCTTGCCGCGGCATCAGCAGCTTGTTCCTTAGTAGCACCCGCGAGAGCCTGTACACCACCCCCGGCACCTTCACCAGCGCCTTCGTCCTCATCAACCTCGGCGCCTCCATCTTTAGAGTCGCGCTCAAACTCGTACTCTCGAGCGGGCGGTAACTCAGAAGCGTCGTCATCGGCGTCGCGTTTTTCTCCAACGTTTGCATCAGGTCTTTCCACGGCGTCCCCAATCACACTCAACCTTTCCTTCCACCCCTTCAAAGCGTCACCCAAAGACCTGTGTGGATTTGAATCTTCACCTTCAGGTTTCTTGGGTCTGGGTGGCGGAGGCATAGACTGATTGCCCATAGGAGGAGGCGCACCGTCTGCGAGAGGTGCTGCCGCTCCCTCCCCAGCCGCGCTCGCGCTCGCCCCCCCGCCGCCGCCCTCGCCGCCGCCCCCGGGCGCTTCAAGCGCGCTCTGGTGTTGGTCAGCAACACCGTTGTCGTCGTCCCCTCCATCGAAGTCATTCGCACCCGCGTTGAATTGTGGAGGTGCTTTCTTCCCTTGATCAACAGCTGTGTCGTCTTCGCCCTCGCCCTCCGCGCCGGCGCCGGCGTCGCCGCCTTGGTCACCGGCGTCGGCGTTTGGCGTTTTGTCGTCTTCGCCTGTTCCGCCGCCCGCACCAGCACCAGAAGGGCCTCCCTGCACACCCTCGTCATCCTCCCCCACTTTTGCGTCATCATCAGCCGCACCGCCTGCATTGTCGTCGTTCTCATCCTTCGTTTCGTCGTCGTCATCCTCGTTGTCAACCTCTTCCATAACTTGGTCCAGCTCGCCGCCCTGGTTTTCGTCTTCGTTCAGGTCGTTGTCATCTTCACCTCCGTCGCCTTGCTCGCCTTGGCCTTCGTCAACCTCGTTATCGTCCTTCTCGCCGTCATCGTCGTTAACTTCATCGGGTTCATCACCTTCAACCCCCCCAGCCTCGTCCTCGCCGTCCAGCTGCATGTCATCCGGAAGCTCGAGCTCGTCGTCATCATTTTCATTTTCATTTTCATCAGCCCCCTTCGGAACGATTCCGTGGTTCTCTTCGACTTCCTCTTGGTTCACGCCGTCGTTCTCATCCTTGGGTTCGTCATTATCGTTAGGATCCTCATCAGGTTGATCGTCAGGAGGATCCGTATCCTTCTTATCCTTTTCTTTTTTATCATCTTTTGATTCTTTGTCCGTATCCTTCCTGTCGTCTTTGTCGTCCTCCTCCGCCGCTCTCGTCTCGGTATCCAGCGCGTCTTCCTTTTTAACCGTGCTTCCCTTCTCGTACTTGTCCTGTTCCTTCTGCTTCTCTTCAGGCGGATTGTCCTTCTCCTCGTCTTCGTCTTCTTGATCCCACACCTTCTCGTCAACAACCTCCGCGTTGTCGTCATCCTCGCCGTCGCCCATCTCCTTCTCGATGTCGTCACCATTCTCGTTTTCTTCATCTTCACCATCGTCACCATCCTCCTTCTCCTCTTCGTCATCCGATAACTCCTTGGCGTCCGCTTCGAAATCGTTCTGCATCTCGATGCCCTTGTCATCATTGTTTTTATCAACCCCCTCATCCTCCTTTTCATCCTGTTTCTCCAGATCTTCCGCCCCAAGAATTTGCTCTTCGTCTTCGATTTCATCCGAAACGTCTTTTTTGCCCTCGCCTTCGCCCATCCCCGTGCCGGCGACGTCATCCATCATCTTCCCGGATTCGTCCCCCTCGCCGCCGTCCTGTTCATCAGGGCGCACACAGAAGCCTTCTAAGCATATGCCGACGGCTAAAGAGCTCAACACCGCTTCCAGCTTGGCGGATGCTCTGTGGAACGCGACGTACTCGCCTAGCGATCGCTGGAACGCGTTTTGTAACAGGCTCAGCAGGGGGAAGAGCTCAGCGGCGCGCGCGGTAGCCGCGGCAACGACACTGGTGATGTCACTACCGCCTTCTTCTGAGGTATTAATCCCAATCTCATGCGCCGCATCCGTCATCTGGGAAAGGGACTCGCAAGCTTCCCTCGCATATCGCGCGACTTTCAACAGTTTCCTCACGCTCATCGCACTCTGGAGCGTCTTCTCGGCGCCCACCATGGTTGGGGTGGGGTCGTTTTTCGTAGAATCGTTGTTATCATCGGTGACCTTCGCCTCCTCATCGCCGTCCGCCGCGCGCTTCACCGTCTGCGCCCAGACCAACGCGGAGTTGACGCAGGACTCGACGGAGGTTGAAAACGAAGACGCGTGTTGTTTGAGTGTTTCAACCAGCGAAGTTTGAGAGTCTGTATGAGTCTCATTTTTAACAGACGCACCGTGACCCTCCATGGTCTGTGCAAACACCCCGTAATCGCGCCGACCGTTTTCCAAAAGCGCCCTCAACGGTTCCCACCCCGGAAGCGCGGCGAACGACTTTTTGAGGTTACCATCGCCAGACGGTGCGTTGCACTTCTCAGCGCTTTCGACGGCCTTTCCGTAGACTTCACAAACTTTAGCGTTCAGTTTTTCAATCTCAACGTAGTTGTCAGTCACGGTTTTCCTAAATGCGTTCGTGGCGAAAAAAGACGTTGAGGTGGTCCAGGCGTTTTCAGCGGTCTTGGAGTCTTTTAACTCGTCCTGTAACGAGTCATCCACCCTCAACGCAGGCACTACATGTTGATCCAAACGCGTCCGCGCGGATACAATTTCGCCCTCCAGCCAAACCAGGGTAGCAGCGCTTTTGTTTTGCGAGCCGTCCCCCCCCGGCCGTAATTCGGGGGTTGACTCACAGTGCGAAACCGCTTTGTGCACTAACTTGGCAGCCTTCGTGGCGCTCAACAGCTTATCCAGTAAAGAACGCTGGCGCAACGTCCATTGCCGCATGGGGGCTTGCGGGGGAGGCAACGCGAATTGTTTTTCAATTTTCCCATCATCATCTTTAACCGCCGACACGTCAATTGAAACGCCCCGCAACGTGTTGACTAGCTCAGTGAACTGGGTCTCTACGGACCCAGCATGACGCACGACTCGCCGTTGTTTCCGCAGCAGATAAAGCAAGTGCTCCACGGACCCGGTGATGGTGTCAATTTCTCGAGCCGACAAATCGCCGTTGCTCGCGTTTTTCGTCTCCCGCAACCGCTGCGCTCGAGCCATCGACTTGTAGTAGTACGAATCCGCCGCGTCGAAGGATTCGGTTGTTTTCGCCCCTAGCACAGGCAAACAGTCAGGCTTTGCCATAGGCGGTTCCCTGAACCAGGCTTCTGGAGTGCGTTGCGATTCAGGCACCGCTTTGCGTACGCTTCGAATACCTACTGACGGCAACGCTTTCAGCAAATCCACAAACGCCTTCTTTTTGGTTTGCTTTTTTGCGGTGGGGTCGTCGCGGAGTGAAACGCACCTGGCGGCGATCGTGCTGGCGAAGGCGTCGACGTCTACTGCGCCTCTGGCGAAGGTGGTGATACTAGGATTGACACCGTCATCGATATCTTCATTGATACCATCATCCACATCCATTCGACCCTCATCAACGGTCAAATCGTCGTCATCCAGTTTCAAAAAGGAAGATCCCAACACGGACGCCACTCTTTTAGTCAAAGCGTCCAGCCGCGACTGGTACAACTTGTCGTCCGAGAGACGAAGCGATTGTGAGATGGTCTCATCAGACTGAATACCCATACCTACCTTGATTTTCTCCAGCACAGACCCGGCAGTCACAGCACCTCGTGTCGCGTCCACACCTAACTTCTTCCACCTTTCGTTGAACTCAAGCAACTCGTCGCTCCGCTCTGTGGCTTTTACTTGCTCAGCGTTATCAAAAGCTTTGCGCGACGCGTCGGCGATCGCCTTTTTACGATCCGCGTCGGTTTTCTTCTTCAGCTCCTCAGCTTCGCGTTCCTCAGCCACCACTCGCCGAGCTCTATCTTTAACAGACTCACCGGCACTCTTCAGCTTGTGTTCCCTGCGCTCGGTCTCAGCCGCTAGGTTCTTTGCAAGTATCGCAGCTCGTTTCGCCTCTAACGCAGTCTGAGAAACAGTCGCCGCCGTAGCGGCTCGGTCGGCGGCGGATCGCTCGTGAGGCAAATCACCGTACCCGACGGTCTGGTTCGATTGCTGCAAAGCAGGCAAGGCTAAAGCGTTCAGAGATAAATCAAACGCGCGCACGAACTTGTGCATGGAACGTTGATTGCTCTCGCCGCTCGTCTTCATCGCGTGGTACCCGCGGTCCTCCCACTTCGCCAGCTTCGCGTGGTCCCTCAATTTTTTAGCAGCCGGTTGCCGCGCCGCTTCCACCTTGCGCTGCAATGACGGAAGGAACTGCGCGTAGTACCGCCAGGTGTTGTACAGGATGTGGGCTAGGGCGGCTTCCCGGGCGCCGGAGGCGTGTGCTTTGGAATACCCTTGTGCCGCTTCAAATTCCACACTGTCATCTGTACCGTCATCATCATTATCCTGTCCGACACCCTCTCTTCGAAGCACCTCGGCTTCCACCGCCAGGTCCGCAAAGAACTGCCACAACAGATCCAGCCGCGCCCGGAACTCGCCAATCGTCGACCCTTGCACGTACTCTTCAAGGGCCAACGTGACTTGCCTCAAGCCTTCCCTTTCCTCTTGAGTCAGTCCCGAGGCGTCGATGCCCAACAGATTGGAAGGGTCGTCGGGGATGTTCGATAACTTGTCGGATACCGAACTCTTCTCGGAACTTTTCTCAGAAACCGGCGGCCTCAACAAACGGTGCAGGGCGAACCACGCTCGGTGCGCCCGCGTAACGTGTCGCTCTTGCGCTCGTTGAAGTAACCGGGGCCAGGTCCTTAACTCTCGCTGTCTCCAGCGTAACGCAAGTTTAGCACAAGCTGCCAATTCCTCTTTTAAACTCACATGGCTCGCCGCGCCTTCTTCCCACGTCTGCGCCCGCGCCAGGAGCAACTCCAGCCCGGTCAACGCTTGTTTCAGCGGCGACAAAAGGTCGAGTTGCAACACCCTGTTACAAATCTCCGCTAGTTGCGTGAGTAACGGGTGGTCGGGCCATTCTTGCAATAGACCTGTGATGCGCGCCAACGTAGCGCCAACCGGCGCGACAACCAGCGCCATCTCTCCGGCGCACCCGCCCTCGTTGAGATCCGCGCCCAACGCATCAGCGGCGGCGTCTGCCACGGGGTCGTGAGGTTCGACAATCGTCGCGTCGTCGTCTCCGAACTCGCCAGTGCCGCCGGCGAGTGCGTCTGCTGCACTTGCGTCATCACCGCCTCCCACTAGGTGCAACCTCGGTGCTGCCGCGTCTTCTGCGACTGTGATCGCGGGCCGTGACGCGCACGCGTGTTCCAGAGCTGTGCGTAGCAAACACCCCGTGGCGCATGTCTGGTCGATCGACGCGTCAATGAACTGCCCTCCTATTGCGATTGACACTTTCACCCCCGCGTCGTGCGCGCGTTCGAACAGCTCCGCTCTTCTCGCTTCTTCGGAATCGAAAACCTTGCCGTACTTTTTGGGCGAAGGCTTGGCACCCGATACGGCCCACCACCCGGACGGGTCGTTGTTTGCAGCCAGCGCGGTGGCTGGGTCCACTGATCCAACCGACGGCGGCGGCGGCGCCGCCGGGGGACCTTTCAGTCCGCCCAACAGACGCCGGTGCGTGGAGACGACTTCCTCAAGCAAGTCACCCTCCAACAGACCCGCGAGCTTCGCGGCGTGGACGCGAGCTTTGGTTTCAGAGTCCATTTCCGAGTCGTCGTCGTCTTCACAGTCCGACTCCCCCCTAACGTCCGTCCGTAACGCCTTTCGTAACGCATACTTCTTCAAAAGCTCGTCGTTGACGTCGTCGTCGTCTTTGAGCTCCAAAACGCCGCCTGGCGCGGCTTGAAGGTCTTCGAATAAAACGCCGTGCCGGCCAAACGCTCTTTCATACGCCAATTCCTCTGACACTTCGTCATCGCCCTCCAACGTCTCAACTGACGTAGGGCCCTTTACGCGTTTTGAAAACAACGAGTTCGCATCGTGTTCCGCTTCCAACTCGGCGTCTCTGCTGTGCGCCCACAGCGAGGATAAACTCGTGAAAATCATCGAGCATCTTCGCCAAGTTGCTGGTGACAAAGAGCCAGTAGCGTATGCCTCCTCCTCCGCGGACACCAACGCCGCTCGCAACGCGGCTACTCTCAACTTAGCAGCAGATACGATCGAGGCGTTGTTACCGTTGTCACCGTTTTCCGAGTTATTAACTCGTGCATTCGCATCGTTCGAAGCGGCGACGCGTTCGAGGCAACTCAAAGCCTTCTGCGCGTGCGGCGACCCGAGGGCGATCACGGCGGATTGAACGGATTGCGTCGTGCCTGTTTGCCCATACACAGTTATACTCGTGAGCGCCAGCGGCGGGTAGCTCATGAGATGCGCGGCGGCGGCAGAGGCAGTAGCGCGTGCGTGTCTCACGACTGTTTTGTCAACAGCATATGAGGAATTCTTTTTCTTCCCAGAGTTGTTACTTGCGTCCAAAACAGCAATGATCTTTTCATCCTCGACGGGATCGCTCGTCACCGCAAACGCGAGCGCCACGCCTCTTCTCATTTCGCACACCGATAACCGCAGTGGTTCCGTCGCATCTCGGTACCCTCGAAAGGAAATCTCGAGGCGCTCTTCCCAGGCTGCGCTAGCGTCGAGCCATGCGGACGCTTCAGCCCTGGCGCGTTGACACTCCGCGGCGTCGGGTTTTGATTTTTTTGATTTTGATTTTTCGTTTGAGTCGTAAGAATATTTCGAAAAGGCATCCCTGTAGTGCTGATCCTCGTCGTCTCCATCACCGACAGCACTTTGTCGCAACGCTTTCACCAACGACGTAACTCTGTCCACGGACGCGAGCGCGTCTCGGAACTTACCTTGTTCCACCATCAGCGGTCTCCACTTCGGAATCGGCGGACGGGGCGCGAGTTGCATGCGTAACTTACGCGATTCGTCTTTCAGTAGTTGTTCTGATTTTTCGGTCAACGAAATTATGACAGAACTCGGGCTCACCACCGTGGGTTCGGATCTTTGCCAAGTCAAAACCCCTAACTCAGGAGTTGTTTCGTTCAGAAGCTTAAGCTCCGCGCTGTTGACCCGCGCGGCGACGTTCGCCGCGGGGTCTGGGGTGCCGTCCGGGAGTAAAAAGTTTAGTCTCAAAAGCCCGAGCAGAGTCCAGCAAACGCCGCGCGTGACTTTGTCGGCATTTAACTGTTTGACTTTGCGGTAACTCGATTCGCCAGTCGCGAAGGCGGTGGTATCGTCACCGCTCAAAAAAGTCATCCTGAACCTCGAGACACCAGCCATGACTTGTGTAACTAGCGGTAACAGAACTCCAGGTAAGCATTGTTGGAACAATGGATGGTCCACTGTCGATGCTGCTTTTTCAAATCGAGCGATAACGGCATCGACTTTTCCCGTCTCAACCTTGACATCCTTGAAAGGCTTGTCAAACGACGTATGCCCTACAATCAAAACGCACGTTGAGCGCAAGTCGTCCGTCGAACCATCCTCGCAGTGCGCCAGGATGATTTGACTTACAAGCGCGCCCAAGCTGGACCACTCATTCATGGAAGATTCAACCACATTAGGTCTTCGTAGTCTCAAAGCTCGAGAGGCCAATCTCAGTTGCAGAATTCTCGCCGCTCGGGATGCCACGCCGGTAGGCGCACCCACCAGCAACGCTGATGACAACACAGACGTCAACGCACCTTCACCACGCGCAGGCCCGGTCGACGAAATCCAGTTGGAAACGACGTGACTTCGTATAATGTTGTTACTGTTGTTTCCGACTGTCAGCCCAGCCATCACGTCGTCCACTTTCTCCACGCGGCTTTTTCGTCGCTTCGGGGCGAGCGCGGCGGCGACGTTTGCGTCGTTCAGACCACCGCCCCATGACGCGACGTGCCACGACCTCCAAGCTGACTGTACCAGCGCAGGCAATGCGGATATCCATTGAGCAGAGGTGTCGTGTAAATCACCGCGCTTCAAAGCCTCATCCGCGAGCCACATGATGTGTCTGTGCGCCTGGAAATCGGACGGGTCGCGAGGGGAGTTTTCTAAGCCGAATTTTAAGCCGGCAGCGATGGCAGCAAGGACAGCCGCCGACGGCGCTGACTGTTTGCGAGTCGTACTATCGGACCGTTTGCTCATACCGCCACTTCCAACTAGTAGCAACGAAAGCTCAGAAAGCAATTGCGGCTGTGTCAAAACAGAGTGTACTTCAAGTAACGGCAACAACGCGTCATGCGCGTCAGCGCACACTTTCCACTTTCGGCTCCACGCCGGGAAGCCGAGCGGCGGTCCCGAGGAGTTAACCGACCCTGCGACTCCGCCATTGTTCGTCCCAACTACCGTCGCGAGGTCCGCGGAGCGAAGTAACGCGTTGGAGGGTAACACATAGTTCGGGGGTTGGACGACTGTGATGTTTACAGTATCAATAGTTTCATCACCTCCGTCGACGCTGACCATGGCGGTATCGGTACCTTCTTCAGTAGAAGTTTTCGTTTCCGTTTTTCCCTTCGTTACCCCCGCAAGCAACAAACACTCCTTCGCAATAGTGCTCGGAATATCCCCAGCCTCGCGTTCCAGGAATTGTTGGGCGTCGCTTGACGTGTCGGATAATGGAACTGTTGAGTTATGAATGCTCGTAACGCTCGAGACGCTCGAGTTTGACGTAGAGTCTGCGTGCGTCCAGGCGAAGAAACATAAACCTTCCAGGGCGGCTTGTCGAAGCGCCGCGCCTGAAGGCGTGCCCACCGACGCAGCTGATGCCTCAGACGCAGACGAAAGCGCCTCCATAACGACTTTGCGAGTGACAATTTTGACCCCGTCCCCGATTACAGCGCCCCCGTCCACATCTTCATCCGCCAAAGACGACGCCTGCGCTGCGATTGCGCTAACGCTTTGTGACCCGGGCCGCAGCGCCGCGCAGAGCGCCCGCGTGCGGTCCTCTGCGACTCTTAGTGATTCAAATCTCGGTACGGAAGGCCGGCCGCCTCGGACCCAGAGCAGCGCCTTGGGCGGGTCACCCGGAGGCACACCGAGTGCGGCGTCCGCCCTGGAGGAGGCGTGGCTCCACAGTTCCCATGACCGAGCGGGGGAGGTCGTGATTGAGTCAGTACTCGCCTTTGTCTTGGATTTCTTTTTTGACGTTTTCGCCTTCTTCGATTTAGGCTCCACGGGTGCATTAGTCTGGTAATCATTCGTATCTGATACTACCTCAGCAAAGGTTGTTTTGCTGTTCCCAGCCCCAGTGGCTGCCACTGCATCAGCAGCTAACTTAAACGCCCCCCGCATCAAGTGGTACGTCGTGGCGAATTTTTGAACTGTCGCAGCGTCGGGAGGCTCGCCGTTTTCCCCGCGGCGCATTTTGTGCGCGCGAGTTGCACACGCGAGCGACAATAGACGCAACCGCCAATCCTGCGCTTGTTGGAGCGACTTAAGGGCGGTTGTGATGTCTTTTGACGTGACTGAAAAGAGTGCTCCAACCGCGATTTGCTCGAACCGATACGCAGAGTCGAATAAATGTGCAAGCGTATCAACCAACGCGTGCGCGCGTTGGCCGGTTGCTTTGACGTCGGGGTTCTCGGAGAACCAGACTGAGAGCTGCGCCGTGGACGCTACGTCCGCGGCGACTGCGGTCTTGGATGTCAGTGTGTCGCAATGGTTTGCGACGAGTGACGCGGCTTGCACGCCGCGAGACGCTAACGCTAGGAGCCACGTAGTGTCTGTGGTCGCGTGAGGTGTAGTACTCGTCACGGATACACACGGGTGTCGTGCGAGCGTCTGCGCGGCGACCGCCAGGGATTGGAGTTCACATGAAACTCCCAAGGAGTCACGCTCGGGTACAGGCGAGGGTTTGATAGGGACGACGAGGTTGAGTTCATCGTTCGAGATCAGTTCGGAGTCGTAAGCACT
>MDSY01113839.1_pt1 | contig 15205 bp, 17 predicted proteins | sample 811131 | NCBI WGS metagenome assembly MDSY01 (sample SAMN05326643, study PRJNA326480) | marine metagenome | isolation source: seawater | place: Atlantic Ocean: South West | collected 2010 | reverse complement strand
TTTATATTATATTTATTCCCACCAATATAGTCTTTGAATGTAGATCCAACATCATCACCTTTCACAATGCTAAAATTTGCACAAATTTCTTCAATTTCAGTATCAATTTGACTCTGTTTTGCAGCCCAAGCAGATACAGATAGAGGACGTTCACCATTCACATCCGACGGATATGTTGTAGTCATAAACTTATATCCGTCCGATTTCCTGATCCACCATATCATTCTTACCCTTTTCCATGACTGACCTTCATCATCAATGTCATCATTTTTCTCATTAGGAGGAACTGGTCTGATTGCTTCAGAAGCTGGTATGCTTCCATTGAGGTCGCGAGCAACTGGCATAGCTGGTTATATTAGTAATTTTATTAGTATTTTTATATAATTTTATTTTTCAATTTTTTTAATAATATATAAAAAAATTGAAAAATAAAATTATATTAATTACATATATAATTTTAATATTCAATATGCCAGTTGTTAAAGTGCCTAAAAATGATAATTGTTCAATTGGCGTTCATAATGGATACCCTGTTTGCATAAAACATATAATGAATGGCTCAGAATTTTCAAGGCCAAAACCACCTAAAAAATTCAGTAAAGAATACGAACCTACTCGTGGAATTGAAATAACTGAGGTAGTTGTGACTAACGGTAATTGGGTTGAAATGGAAAAGATTCCTGACGCAGTCGTGCGTAGTATGATTCTAAAATATTTTGAAGAAATTGCATTGGATGGTATGATGAATTTGGATAATCCACCTCCTTCAAAAGAGGATGCATTTGGATGCTGGGTAAGCAAAATAATACCAAAAATAATAAAAGAATGGAATGGAGAGGTGTGGGCTAGAATTGCTAAAGATATGATTAGTAAAGGCGAAATTGTGTAGATTTTTGTTTATTCTATAACTTTATTTAAGAAGATATAAAAATAATAATAATTATACATGACTATTGGATATAAAAAATTTAAAATATATTTATATATATATGTTTAAAATTACAATAATTGAATTTATTGGAATATTAGTTTTAACGACGTTATATAATAGATTTATAATAGATAGTCAAAGTTTTATTAAGTTAATATTTTTTAATATAATACTGATTATTTTAAATTATTATGCTATTAGATTTTTGTTAAAATTATTAAGAAAAAAATTATAATTGTAAAAAATCATTGTCAAATTGTGTTTGCTTATATAAATACTCAATAATATTAAAGTTATTTTTTAATGTATCTTCAACATATTTTGCATATTTTAGTAATGTATCGATTAAGACATCATTTTTTATATTAACAAAATAATCAATGATTTTACTTTGTTTTATGTCAGGATAAAGTAACCTTAAATTTAGATAAATCATATTTATTGTATTGCAAAAATTAAGAGTTTCATAATTTTTATCAGTTATTAATTGAATTCCTATATTAAGTGAAATTTCTGATTGTGATATAAACTTATAACTTTTTAATTTTAACTTATTTTTAATAATATTTATTAATATATTATTAATTTTTTGATCAATATAAAAATATTTTTTGTTATTTACATTATTTTTTCCTTTTGGTTCAAATCTTTCAAATGTCTTTTTTTTATTATCAATAATTATTAAGTTACTATGAATGTAATTGTCATTTTCTGAATAAAGTAATAATGTTGTAAAAATAAATCTAGATTTTAATCCCTTTTTATATGATGTAACCATTGATTTAGGGAAAAAATAATCAAAGTTTATAATATCTATTAGAACAACATTTTGCCTAAGATTATTATTATTTATTTTCTTGTCAGTTATGAAGTCAGGTATATATAATAATTTATTTGAAAATATTTTATTTTCAATTAAAATGTAGAAAAAATTATAAATGTTAGCAGTAGAAAAGATGTTATAATTAATATTTCCTTTTGAAGCATATAGACCATTACTTTTTTCTTCAGATAGAAAGTTATTTAACATATTAAAGTTATTGAATTTACTACGTGACATCTTATTTTTTAATAAAGAGTATTTTTTTTTATATTTGATATATTTTTGTTTATAATCCATATATATAGATTACATTTTAATTTGATGTATATAAAATATATTTATAATTTAAAAGTTGAAAATCTTTTTTATATACATCATAAACTAAGTCTTGAGCATGTTTATCATAATATAAATAATATGGGTCATGATGTTTGTTATTAATTAGCTTTATCTTTTTATTACATTTAATTTTAATATTTTTACATAATTCATTAAAGTTATTACTTATATTTTCAAAATATAGAATTTCGTTAACTAACAATTTATCTTTATTAAAAATAAATTTATACTGAGGCATTAAATGAATAATTTTTTCAGATAAAATATGCAAATCTTTTGTAAAGTCAATAAAAGAGTCATATTCACTTAACATATTTTTATATTTTATATCTATTTCATTTTGTAACCCACCTAATTTTAAATAATTGTATGCACTTAAACATCTGTCATATGGATTTCTAACTATTGTAATTTTGTATGCATGTAAATCTTTATATTTAAAGCTAAGTGCTTCAAAATGATTAATTACTCTTAAATTATTTGTATCAATAGATTGAAAAAATGAACTACCGGCAGTTTTAGGTATATGAATAAATGTTAATTTAAGATTTTTATTTGATAATGTGTAGGTTATTGAAGGAGTAATTTTTATGTCGTCTCTTTTTTTAAAATTAATAATATGAAATAAATCATATTTTTTATCAATTTTGTAAAATATTTTATTCCAAAATGTATTTTTAATATTTTGATAATGTATATTTATTGTTTTAATACTATCAACTTTATGAATACATTTAGACCTATCAATAAATTTTAGTTTATTATCTATTTTAATTACATTTGGAAATGTTTTAGGTACTATATCAGTCAAAATATCGGTCCATCTATTTAGAAATCCATATGTATCATAATTTGTTTTTATTAAATCTGTCAATTTTCTGTCTTTAATATGCATATATTCGTCAAAGTCACAAAATATCATGTATTTACTTGCATTTTTACCATATTTATATATAGCATGATGTATTTGTGCAGGTTGAGCATGATGTTTAAATTCATATTTTACATCATTCCAATATCTAAAATTCCAATTAATTAAAGTCAAATTTTTCTTTTTCATAATTTTTTTAATATTTTCATTTGCTATTCCATTATAATATAAATAAAAATGTTCAACTCCTTGTTTTATATAATAGTTATAAAACATATTAAATAAATAATAATCATCTTTAAATAGTGTTGTCAATGTTAATTTTTTATTTGTATAAGTTGTTATTTTTTTTAATTTAAATTTTCTTGATAAATTATTATATTTTACTTCAAAAGTATTAATAATTTTATTTGTATAGAAGTTATATTTTAAAATGATAATTGGTTCATGAAATATTTTTTTAATTATTTTAGCAAGTTTTAATTTGATGTTATTATTTATAATTATAATATTATCAATGAAAGATATATCTTTTGAATAAACTGGTATTATAAGTATCAATTCATTATTTTTTAGAAATATATCAAAAAATAAATATCTATATTTTTCTAATTTAAATGAATTTATTTCATGATTTATTTGATATATTTTATTTTTTTGAAGTGAGAATATATAAATAATTATATATAAAATAAAAAATAATAGAATTTGAGTAGAATGTTTCATATATATATAAAATATTATTTTTTATTGAAACAATATGAATAATTAAGTGATAAGTCAATTTCATAATTTTTTTTATATCCACTCATAGTTACGTAATTTTTTTCAGTAATTAAATTTTTTAAATTGTCTCTAATTAATTGATGTTGTAAGTTATTTCTTGAAATTATATATTGTGACTCAGATATAAAACTATATCCAGATGTACCATGAGTCCATGTATATTTGTCATTAGTATATCTTTGAAATATAGTTGTAACATTATCTTTCCCGAATTCAGGATCTTTATCATGTGTATAAATAGTTATGAAAGATCTATCTGCATCATCAATTCCAATCATAATTGGATAATTTACATTTTTAGAAGATATTCGGTCAATATATCCAGTTGAACCACAATAGTTATCTTTCCATTTTAAAGTAGGGAAAAAAGCCATAATATTTTCACCACCAAATAACGATATAAGTAACTTGCTATAATTTTTTTTAATTAAATTTCTATTAATTACAAATTTTTCATTAAATTTCTTAATAAATTTTTTGTTAAGTAATGAAGATGAATTTTTAAAATTATATAGTTCTATAAGCTCAAAATAAGATGATATATTTAAAATGATTTCATCTGCAAGATTGTTCATATTATAAATATATTTAATTTTTTAAATATATTTATTATATATATGTATATGAATATATTGAATTTTTTATTATTAATCATATTAGTTTTAAATTTATTTAATAAACGTAGATTTATAAATAGAATAAATACTTTATATAAATCACCATCTATATTAAAGGTAGGTTACTGGTTTGATTATTGTAAAAATTTTAAATATCATTTAAGAAACTTAAAAAATTTGGTTGAATTAGAGTTAGATAAACATTCTAACTTGAAAAAAGAAGATAAAGACAATATAATTAAATATACTCCTTATAAAGAGATGATAAAATTTCATTTATATGAAAAATATAACATAAATATATTTACTATGATGACTCCATTATTAGTAAATGATTTAGTTAAACATATTAATAATACAAGGAATATAGATGGAGCAATGGTAGATGTTGGTTGCTGGAAAGGAGGTAGTTCATTAATAATGAAAAATTATAACAAGGAAAAGGATTTATTTATTTTGGATGCTTTTGATTCTATGGATGATAATATTGTTAATAAAAATGATTATGAATTAGACAGAATTTGTATAAAAGTTATTAATGTGTTTTCGGAATATTTTAAAAGACCAATAATATCAACTAGCGTAGATATTGTAAAGAATAATTTTAAGAAATTAAATGTATCTTTAGAAAATGTTACTTTTATAAAAGGGAACTTAAAAGACAAAGATTTTAATTATGAAAAGATAGATAAAATATCATTGCTTAGGATTGATTGCGATTTCTATAAACCTACTTATAACGTGTTAAAAAATTTATACCCAAAGGTAGAAAAAGGTGGTGTAATTATATTAGACGACTTTAATATACCATTTTTGGAAGAGAAACAAGCTGTTATAGATTATTTTAAAAAGAATAAAATAGAAAAAGATATTTTCAATGTAGGACAGTCTGCATATTTTATAAAATAATTATCTTAATATTATATATGAAGAATGTAATATTAATATTTTTAACATTATTTTTAATATATAATTTGTTTTTTATTTTTAAAAAAAGGAATAAGTATAACAAAAATAAAAAAACAATATTAATTACTGGGTCATCTGATGGCGTAGGAAAAGAATTTGTATATAGTTTAAATCCTAACATTTACCAAGTAATAATAACAGGTAGATGTAAAGATAAAATTAGTAAAGTAGTTCAATATGCGAGACATAAAAAAATAGATAATATTGGTATTCCTTGTGATTTTAGTGACAATAATCAAATTTATAATTTATATAATAAGTCAATAAGATATTTTGGTAAAATAGATATTTTAGTTAATAACATGTATAATATGGATAAAGTTGTAAGTATAGGTACATCTTCTAACATTGAGATAATTAATCATATAAATACTAATATTTCAAATGTTTTAGTTTTAACAAAATTAGTAATACAAAATATGACTAAAAAAAACTTAAAAGGGAGAATTATAAATATTGGAAGCAAATCTTCAACTTTAAGTTATGACAAGAACGACTATATTGATTTATATGCTACAATAAAAACATTTATTGAAAAATATACAAAAGTGCTATCAAAAAGTAGCTATAAAGATAAAATTTCTGTATGTTGTCTCAGAATAGATGATTCATTCAAGACAACAGCAACTAAGAAATTTCTTAAAACATACGATAGCTTAAGAAAGCCAGATGCTTTAATTTCAGTATTTAAATATATATTAAATTCGGATTGGAGAAATATTACTGGAAAAATAATTAGCTCAAGTGAATTTGAGAAAAATAATGACTTGTCAAGCTATGAATTAAATTTTGAAAAAGGCAACAAACCAAATTTATATGACTATCATAAAAATAATAAAAGTAAAAAATTAGCTATTGGTGAAAATTATATAGGAATGTCTCCAAAGATAAATAAATTTTTTAAAGGTTATAAATGGAACTTTTCAAAATATTCTTCTGATAACAGTAAATTAATAAATAAATTATCTTCAAAACATAACGTATCAAGTGAAAATATTATATTAAATAATGGAACAGCTATTACTTTATATTTAATTTTAAGTAAATTTATTAAACAAGATCATGATATAATTTGTTGTAATCCATCATGGTTAATATTTGATCACTTTGCAGAATTAAATAATTTAAATGTTATTAAATCTGACTTAAAAATACAAAATAATAAATTTAGTGTAAATTTTGATGATATTTTGTTAAAGATCACATCATTAACTAGAATTATATATCTTATTATGCCTGTACAAGAAAATGAATTAAGTAACTTTGTTAATAAGATGCCAGATGGCATAATAATAGTTCTAGATTTTTGTTACTATGATTTTTTAGATGATAATTTTAATGTAAAACAAATAATAGATAATAAACAAATTATATGCCTATTTTCATTTTCAAAATTCTATGGCTTAGCAAATTTACAATTAGGATATGTAATAACTAATCAATTAATAATTAATTTATTAAAATTATGTCAAATAACTCAAGTGCCGACATTTAAGGAAGAAATTGCATTAATAGCTTTAAATGATAAAAGTCATAATAATAAGGTAAAAGATTACTATAGCAATGAGAAGACAAAGATCTTTAATGTGTTAAAAAATCACAAAATTGAATATATAGATTCATTTCAAAACTTTATTTATATTAAATTTAATAAAAAAGAAAGTCTTAAAAATGAATTAAAAAAATATGATATTAATTATGATTATTCTGTAGATTTGGAAGGATATGTAATATTAGTAATACATTCACCTGAATATAATAAAAGAGTTTTAGATTCAATAATTAATTTGACTTAAATAATTACTTAAAAATTGAAAAAATAAATATTAACATTATAATAATATAAAATTAGATCTATGGTCGTCATTAGACGACCTTAGAAATATTGATTTTTATCAGTATTTCTGTAGAATTCTCAAGATGATAAGCTAAATAAGTTTTTTTTACAATACAAGTATAGTTAAAAAAACTTATTTGGCTGAAATAGACTAATTTTAGTATATTTATATAACTATTTCTTATTAGAATGTGAAAAATAAAAAATTATACATATGTGTATTTTTGATATATTGGCGTATTTTCATTAGTAGGTTGATATGTTAAATTTGAAGACGATTCAAATTGCTTTTCATTTAATAAAAAGTTAATTGTTAACATTCCTGATATTTGAGATGATAATATAGATATGAAAGCTATATCTATTTGAGATATAGTAATTAGTACTTGTATAAATTTTTTTAATGTTTGTATTAAAATCATAATATTTGAATATGTTTGTAATTCTGATCTATTAAAATCTAAAATAACTTTTCTATCAGGATTATATGTACTAAAATTTAATATTGGCTGTGCAACATCATTTATTAAGACATCTGACATATTTATTATTAATATAAAAAAACATAAACAAATATATTTAATAGGTTTATCAATTATGAATGATACAAAAGTAAAGTCATCTGCCCACCCAAAACGAAAGTAATTTGATTTATAGTTATTAAAAATAAAAAATGATAATATGATACTAGTAATTAAAAAAAAATTTATATAAATACATATTTTAATTTTTAATTTTTTATCCATTTTGTATATTTGGTAATTAATCAATATTTAAGTGTTATAAGATATATAAATATAAGTTTATTTAATGAATCACTAAATAAATCTAATTTTTTAACAACTATTTCCGTTTCTACGCTTAATCCAATTGTTTTATTATCAGTAGTAAATACAACAATCTGTTACACCTATGCTTTCACGATATTCATGAAATGCATCCATGTCTCCTATAATATTTGATTCCTGAATATCAATCTCGGTCAAGTTCGGTAATGAATTTAAATGTATAATATCTCCGGTCACTTCCGTTGCGTCTAAATAAATACCTGTCAACTTTATCAGCGAGCTCAAGTGTATAATATCCCCAGTTACGCCTGTGAAGGTTAGGGAAATAATGGCTAAGTTCGGTAACGATTTTAGATGCATAATGTCCCCAGTAACACCTGTACATGAAATAATAACTTTTGTCAACTTTAACAGTGACTTTAAATGTGCTATGTCTCCACTTACTCTTGTATGCGAGAGACGAACCACTGTCAAGTTGGTGAGAGCATTGAGGTGTGATATATCTCCAATAACACACGTTTGGGAAAGATCTATTTCGGTCAATTCATTAAGTGAGTTCAAATTTGCAATGTCTCCATAGACATCAGTTGCACCTAAAGAAATATTAGTCAAATTATGAAAGCAAGTTAATAAATATATGTGTATAGATATTTTTTTTTTTAAATCATTTTTTATTTTTCTTGAGTCAATTATAATTAAATCTTTATCATTTTCTGGAATATCTAAATCAATATTTTTTAACTTTTTCCTCAACATAGCAACACCAAATCCAGTATATGGTGATTTACATACAAAAATAAAGATTTTGCTACATACATCATGTGGAAATGGTAATTGATATAATATATCCATTTTTGTATAATTGATAATTAGCTAACATTTAAGTGTATAAAATATAAAAAAATATATATATCTAATTACACTTAAAAATACAATTATAAGTTTATTAAATGGAATCACTTAATAAATATAAAAAAGTGAGAGATACAAAAGAATTACTTATTACAATTATAGTGTTTGATCATACTAAAGATAATTTGTTAAGTTTTTTATCACATAGATTAGAACTTATTAAAAACATAAAAGATACATTTAAAAGAAAGAAAGCTAATGACAGAGTTTATAATTTAAAAAATATAATTGAAAATAAAGTAAATACTAATATTAACTCAATATTTTTAGTAGATGATGATGTATTTGAATTAGAGTTGACAAAGAATAACATTAAAACATTAAAAGATTATAATATTAAATCCTTATATTTTGAGAATGATGAAAGATTCCATGTTAAATATATTCAAGACCTATTTAATGATTTTAATTTTTTTAAAATAGCTGAGATAGATAAAAAGAGTTTGACTATATATGATTTAAATTCAACTAAGAGGAGAAAAATAGAAGAAAGAACTATAAATAATCAGTCTGAGTTATTAGAAATATCATGTAATGTAGATATAATACATGGAGTGTCAACTACTTTAAAGAATTTTGATTGTAAAATACCATGTTTTAACAAAAAGTTACAATTAGAAGAGTTATTAAATGAAATAGATAAAGTAGTAACTGTTAATAGCCATAATAAATTAAAGGAGCTACTTGATAATCTAGAGAATCCAAGTTATGATGGAAAGATATTTCTTGGTCAAATGGAAACAAAGAAATATACAGAGATGAGTTTAATAAAGACGTTGTATATACATGAATCAATTTATAAACGTTTTTTAAATCATTTTAGTGAATATATTAACTTTGATGTAGTTGAAATTAAAAAATTAGAAAATAATGATATTAGTAATGAATTACTAAAAAATTATGATAAATGTGTAGGTGAATTATACTACACTTTATAAATTAAATCTTTATCGTACCACCCGAAGAGTGTCTAGGACAAGATGTACGATGATGATTATTATTACCTGCAATAACAGACCGGTCTGTTGAAGAAATGCCACAATGTTGACACTCGTATGATTGCGATGATTTAGTTGGGTAACGGAAGCAATTTGGATGATGATGCTTACCTTTTTTGCCAACTAAATCAGGGTCAAAATCCCAAAAGTTACATCCTCGGCAATAATAAGGTTGTACAGTTCCAATTCCAGATGGAAGACCAAATAAAGCTGCTTCTAATGGAATGCCTCCAATTGGAACTCCTCCAGCTGGGACAACAAATGTACCTGTTGGATTAAATTGATAAGCCATTTGTAGAATGTTTTATTTTTTATTAATTTGTTTATAAATTAAAAAAAGTTTTATTTTTCAATATTTTCTATACAGATATGAGTGGATGTACAATGTCCACAATTATATGGAGTCAATTTTATAGTTATGTTTTCATCTTGATTAGTAATTTCAACAATGATTTTATTTTCTTTTACATTTCGTATTATTTCCATTATTTCTATATTTTTTACTTCTCGTTCATCAAAGTCTAGTTTATCAAACTTTAAATTTTCCATAACAATTTCTAAATATTCTAAATTATAGAGCGTTTCTCTAAGTTCATCTCTTTGAAGCCTAAGAGCTAATTGTTCAGACTCTTCATTTTCTTGAGATATCTTTTCATTTATTTTATCTTGTTTTATTTTATCTAGTTCATTACCATCAACAAATAACAATAATTTATTATTTGTAAATTCTTTACGACAAGTAGGGCAATTAAAAATGCCATTTTTAATTTGATTAGTTATACATCCTTTACAAAATTGATAGCTACATTCGTCACATGAAATTATATCATCATTTTCTATTACATCTAAACAAATAGGGCAATTTAGTGACTCTGACTTATTTTCTTTGGAAAGGTTAATATCTTGACTTACTTGGGCAGTTTTGCTATTAAATTCTGCCATATTTATATATAATAAAAATAATAGTTTATAAATAAATTTTCAATTTTTGTTATGATCTACCGGGAGCATAACAATTTGCATAATTGTTAGTTACGCCAACAGGTGGGGTACTTGGACGACCTCCTAGAACTGTATAGAAATGCTTAGAAATGTCAGAATTTTGGTTCATCTCAATTTGACCTGTGTGTATACTTGAAAGTACAAAACTTATAGGACCAATGTCTTCAGAAGAAAATTGGTCATTTTGAAGTCTTGAAATAGATTCTCCTAACATATTAGTTGTATAACCCAAATTGCCAGAAAGGATAGCAATGTCAATTGGACCAGCCAATGCATCTTTACATTCTTGAATTGTTGAGGGAAGCACCATAGTTTTTGATTTAATATTACTATGGAATTACAGAAGTTAAATTTTTCAATTTTTTTATATAAGAAAATGTATGAATTAATTTATTTAATAGTATTGAGTTATGTAAAAATAGCTAAGCTAATTAATTAGTTTAGTTATTCTATCAATTCACGTCACAATCTTCGGCAGCTACTATGAGCTTATATTTATTACTCTACAATAGTGCACGACTAGGTGTGTTATCAGTTATGTACACTATAATTCCACAGCGGTAGCGGAAAGTTCTGTTCCTCTTCACAGCTTACATCTTCGCTCCTTTCCTCGTTAAATGGCAAATTGACCGAACGCGTCAAGCCACCGATTGGAGGACCAGGGAAAGGTTGTGGCGGAATTTGCTGATTATTATGTACGAGATCATGGTTGGTATTGTTGTCAGTCTGGTCATTTGTGAAGGATGGCATTGTAGATTCTATTATTTATTAAATTTTAATAGAATTTTATTTTTCAATTTTTTTTATATTAGTATGAATACAAAATATAAATAATAAAACTGACAAATTTTGGTGCTTAGAAGTCATTAAATTATTTAAACTTAATATCTGTTTTTATGGCACATAAAATATATTTAAATTGATAATTATTTGTTTAATTAAATGGATAGCAATATAGTTGTCGATAAAAAACAGATAGTAGATGAATTAATATTAATTTTAGAAGATTTTGATGATATGGATATTGATGAAATAGATATTAATTATTATCCATGGATTGACAGTATTGAAAAAAAAAATAATCCAATTTACGAAAAATATAGATTTATAACATTAAAGGATATAATACATAATCAAAAGCTGACTGAGGAATTTTGCGATTATTATTATAATGTATGTTCTGATGGTCATGAATGGCATTATGAGTGTATTAATGAAGATATGTATGGCTTTTTAAATGTCATACCACCATATATTAGTACATGTAATCATTTAGTCAATTTAACTATAATGTATTCTGAGATAAGTAAAATAGAAAATTTGCCTCCAAATATTACAAATTTGAAATTAGGCTGTAATAAAATAGAAAAAATAGAAAATCTACCTGCAAATATTGAGAATTTGGATTTGTCTGAAAATAAAATAGAGAAAATAGAAAATATACCTTCTAAAGTTAAATATCTTGATTTGTCATGTAATAAAATAACAAAAATAGAAAACATACCTAAAGGTGTAGAAAAATTAAAAATGACGCAGAATAAAATAAATAAGTTGGAGAACTTGCCTGACAATATTGAAGAGTTATTTTTGCAGTATGATAAAATAACTGAAGTAGGTAATTTAAACAATTTAGTTAATAATATTGAGATATTAATTTCAAATCAAAATATAGATATAACAAAAATATCAAAGAATATTACATTAAATTTACTTTATGACCATCAATCTAATGAAATAAAAAAATATGCAGATGAAGTTAATTTGAAATATAATGTTTTTAGAAATTTTAAATATTTACTTAATTTTAGTCGTTTATTAAAAAAATACTCAATTTATGAAGAGGATGATGACGATACAAATATAAAATTAATAAAATTGTATAATTGTTTAATTATCAAAGATTTTATGTATGACGGAGATAAAAGAAAAAATGAAGAAGAGTTAGAATTTAGAATAAATAGTAGTAAGAAATTCATTGAAGATTTAATTGATAAAAATAGAAATAATGAAGTTTATGAATACATTATGGAAGAAGTAGTTGATATAATATTTAATATAAAAAATTTAGGACAAAAAATAGTTTTTAATTACAAGTATACAAATTTTCTTCGTCCAAGAAAACTAGTAAAAAATTATATATTAGAATATAAATCTTATAATATTTATGAAAGTAAATTATATTCATTTTTCTTAGAGCTATTGAAAAGTGAAAATTATATATTTTCAAAAAATAAATTTTATGAAAATGGTCCAGAAGATTTTATTTTTGAAAAAAATAAAGAAAAAAATAAAGAAAAAAATAAAGAAGATGATTCAGAAGATATTTATATTAATGATAAAATGTTTGGATATGTTGATGATTATTAATTATTGGATTCTAAAATTTTTTTTAAAATTTTTTTGGAATCTTTTGGTAGCGATATCATTTTTCCTAAACGAACACCACCAACTAAGTGAAAATGTAAATATTCAATTTCTTGTCCTCCATCTTTATTACAATTAGTAATTAAACGATAGCCTGTATTATCTATTTTAAATTGCTTAGCTATGTTTTTTGCTGAGATTAAAATTTTTGATAAATAAATACTATCTTCTTCAGTTATATCATTTAAGGTCTCTATTTTTTTATTTGGTATTATTAGGATATGAATTGGTGCACTAGGATCAATGTCATGAAATGCTGTGACATATTCATCTTTATAAACAATGTCCGATTTTGCATCTCCATCTCTAATCTGTTCAAATATGTTTTTTTCCATATAATTTCATAATAAAATAAAGTTTTAAATAATTGATTTTAACTTTAGTGCGTTTAAGTTAAAATTACAAAAAACCCTAGAAATTTAATTTTAGAAAAAAAATCAAAAATTAAAAAATGAAGATTTTACAGTTTTTTAGACCATAAAAATGCCATTTTTTGTGATCTAAAATTAATTTTGTTCTTTTTATTACCAAGAAAAAAATGTAAACTTAAAATGTAAAAGTGTGGTCTAAACTTTTCGATTTTAAAATTTATAAATTTTTTTTAAAAAAAAAATAGAAATGGATTTTGAAAATTACGATTTCCCCCCCCCCTCATTTGGTAATTTTGTAAAAAAAAAATCTTCTGTTTTTTCTCCTTTTTTATTTTATCATCTTAATATTGTAATAAATAAATTAAAATAGTTTGTTTTATGATCTTATAAATGTAAAGGAGAAAGGAGAGAAAAAAAACAGAAAAAAACAGAAAAAAAACAGAAAAAAACAGAAAAAAACAGAAAAAAAACAGAAAATGAAGATTATTTAAGCAAATAAATATATAGATTATATATATAAATATGGTAAATTATCAATGTTATAGATGTGGATACACCACGAATGATAAAACAAGAATGAATAGACATATAAGTAGAATAAAAACATGTGAGCCAAAATTATTAAATATTATTTTAGACGATTATAAAACAGAGATTTTAAGTGGAATTTCTTATGAGGAATATTGTGAAAAAGTTACGTCATCAAAATTGTCATCAAAATGTACCATTTTGTCATCGAAAATGTCATCAAAATTTAGCATTTTGTCATCAAAATGTCATCAAAATGTAACCAAAAATGATAATAAATGTAATTTTTGTGAAAAAAATTTGAGTAGTAGGCAAGGATTATGGAGACATTTAAAAACTTGTAAAGAAAAGAAGAAGGATGATACAGTAAAAGAGTCAATGACAGAACTTGCAAGGTTATTAAATGAAAAGGATAAGCAAATAGAAAAGAAAGATAAACAGTTTGCGGAGGAGATAAAAAAACGTGACAAGCAAATAGAGTTATTGATAGAGAAGGCTGGTTTAATAACAAATAATACAAATAATATAACAAATAATATACAGAATAATTTTAAATTGTTAAATTACAAAGAAACAGATACTAGTCATTTAACAGAAAATGATTATGTTAGATGTTTAGAGCATTATAATTTTTGTGTACCACATTTAATTAGAAAGATACATTTCAATCCAAAGAAGCCAGAAAATCATAATATTTACATATCAAATTTGAAAAATAGTTATGTGATGATTTATATGAATAATAAATGGAAAGTTAAAAATAGGGATGAAACAATATCCAGAATGATAGATGATAAACAAGTTATTTTAGAAAAGAAGATACAGGAATGGGTTGAAAGTGGAATACAATATCCAAAAGTGATGGCAAAATTTAGTCGATATATAGAAAAACGTGAGCAGGATGATGTTATAAATGCAATTAAGGAAGATATTAAATTGATGTTGTATAATAATAGAAATATGATTATAGAAAATAATAAAAGATTAATAAAATAATTAATATCTGTTT
>MDSY01154067.1_pt1 | contig 15206 bp, 14 predicted proteins | sample 811131 | NCBI WGS metagenome assembly MDSY01 (sample SAMN05326643, study PRJNA326480) | marine metagenome | isolation source: seawater | place: Atlantic Ocean: South West | collected 2010 | reverse complement strand
ATTAGCAGGCATGGGTTTAAATTTAGGAGTTTCAGATATAATTGAAATTATTGATGCTATTAATAAAAAGAGCTTATCTTTTGATGCTAGAAATATTTTTTCTCACTATGCAAGAAAACAAAAAATAGTAAACAGGATAGCAAGACAGCAATTAAAATTAATTGAGGCTGCTTACTCAATTGAAAATAAGTTGGCTGGAAAAATTGTAAAAAGTACAATGCGTGGTATACAAAGATCAGATTTTATAAAAGAAAAAATTATTAAACATGCAAATAATAATTTAAGTTTCTTTTAGATTATCCATAATTCATATAATTACTAATTAAATCACTGTGTTTATCGCTAAAAAATTTCTTAACACTATTTTGATATATAACTTTACCTTTATCAAGAAATATTATTTCTTTTCCTATTCGTTTAATTTGGGATATATCATGTGAGGTCATAAATATTTTTACATTTGACTCTGAAAGATTATTTATTATATTTTCAATTTCATTTTTGTATGCTGGGTCAAGTTGTGATGTAGGCTCATCTAGAAAAATTATTTTTGGGTTTCCTATTATTGCCATTGCTATAGCTACTTTTTGCCTTTCTCCCCCAGATATATATTTAGTATTAATTCCAGAAATTTTTTCTATGTTTAGTTTTTTCATTATTTTTTCAACATAATTTTTTTCTATTATTCCTCTCTTATTAGCAACGTAATCTAAATTTTTAAAAGTTGTTCTATTCAATAGTATTGGCGTTTGAAAAACCATAGTTTGATTTTTCTTAATGTCTTTTGTTAAATAGTCTCCCCATTTAATCTTATTATCTGGAATTTTTATTAGGCCATGTAGTATTTTTAGTAATGTACTTTTACCAGATCCATTATTCCCAGCTATAATTGTTATATTACTCTCATTGCTTGATATATTTATATTTTCTAAAATACTATTCCCATTTACAGAATAATTTAATTTATTAATTTTTAGTGGCAAGATATTCATTCAGCTTATTTTTCTCAAAGATTTTATTAATAGAGTAATAATAAATGAAATTAACAGTAAAATTAGACCAAGTGCTACTGCTAACTCAATACTTCCTTTGCTAGTCTCAAATGCTATTGCGGTAGTCATAACTCTTGTAAAATGGTTTATATTTCCACCCACAATCATAACCGCTCCAACTTCAGCGCTTGCTCTACCAAAGCCTGTAAGTGCGACTGTTAATAGCGCATATCTACACTCGTAAATAAGAGTTTTTAGTTTTGAAAAATTACTTAAGTTTAAAGAACTTAATAGTAAATTATATTCTTTATTTTTTTTATATATTTCTTCATATGTTAAAGATATTACTATGGGCATGATTAATAATGTCTGCGCCAATATCATTGCTGTAGGAGTATAAAGTATATCTAGAAATCCAAAGATACCTTTTTTTGATACTAAAGTATATATTAATAAACCAAGCACTACAGGAGGCATTCCCATAAGTGTATTTGCAATTAATACTATAAACGATTGAAACTTATTTTTATAAAAAACAAGAAATGCGCCAAGAGGTATACTCACTGATACTGCAATTATTAAAGCAGAAATTGTGACTTTAAGAGAAAGATTTATAATCTCAAACAAATCTTTATCTAAAGATATAATTAAATTAAAAGCGGTTTCTAGAATATTAATTAGCATTTTTTTCTAAATTATTTTTTACTATTTCATAGCATTCATTTGCTACTGTCTTTCTATCTTTATTACTTGTATCTACTAGTTCTGATATAGTTATTTCTGCAACTATATTATCTTGAAATAGAACTTTTAAGATATTTAAAAATAAAGAGTCCCCCCTTGTAAATGGAACGCTAGGATGAATATTTTTATCTTTATAAGGATATTTTATTATTACGCACTGAACAGGACAGTTAGTGTTTATGCAACTAGCAAAAAGCCTAGGCTTAAATTTTAATAATCCTTTACCCCCAGATGAAGTCCCTTCAGGAAATATTGTTACATTTCTATTATTTGAAATAAATTCCGATATGCCATCAACTGCAATTGAAGCGGCATGCCTAGCACCTCTGTCTATAAATAACATGTCTACCGCGGTAGTTATTCTTCCAATAATTGGCCAACGACTAACTTCAATCTTTGATAAAAAAGTAGTTTTAAACGTACTTCCGAGAATTATAATATCAAGCCACGATGAATGATTTGATATTATTAAATAATTTCCAGATTTAATCTTGCCATTGACTATAGTTTTAATACCAATAATTTTTAGTATCGTAGCAAACCACAATCTTATTTTTTCAGATTGTTCTTTATTTGCGCAAATATTAAATTCTCCAATATCAGATATTATTTTTTTTGTATTGGTAATATGGAAAACAAATTGAAAGAGTTTATTTAAAAAATTTAGTATTTTCATAAAGTATTAATCCTAGATATAAATTTCTCTATATCATTCTGTGATTCCCAATATATTTTATCTAAATCTGGCTTTTCATCCACGTCAAATTTCAGATCTATATAGTACTTATTCCTTATATTAGTAGTATCTTGGTCCTCACATGGCTCATGAGCTATAACAATATGCCAACTGCTAGCCAAGCACCCAATTGATAACAATATAGGCTTATTTTCTATTTTTGACTTATTATAAGTTTCTTCAACCAACGGATGGAGATCAGCAGGATATTCAGTATCCTGATGAAGATATGGTCTAGTTTCCTTAGAGAGACGATTTATTATCATAGCTCTGGTATTATATACATTTATAATTGAAAAATTAATACTAATGATACACGATTTAAATCCAATTTTTATTTCTCTAAATGGTTTCCACATTTATTGGTATGGAGTCATGTATTTAATAGCTTTTTTATTAGTATGGCTTATTGGAAATATTTATATAAAAAATAAAGTTATAGAAATTAACAGCGATGATTTTTCTGATTTACTATTCTATGGTTTTTTAGGAGTTTTACTTGGAGGAAGAATAGGTTATTTAATTTTTTATAACTTTTCTTATACAATAGAAAATCCCATTACAATATTTTATATTTGGACTGGCGGCATGAGTTTTCATGGTGGATTCATTGGCGTATTAATAAGCATAATTTATTTTTGTAAAAAAAATAAGATAAATTTTTTTGAGGTTTCAGATTTCATAGTAAGATTAGTGCCAATTGGTTTATTTACAGGAAGAATTGGAAATTTTATAAATGGTGAATTGTGGGGGAAACCTACAGATAGTTTTTGGGGTGTAATATTTCCTAAAGTTGACAGTATTCCAAGGCACCCAACACAAATCTATGAGGCTATTCTAGAGGGTATATTATTATTCATTATATTAAATTTTATATTTTCTAAAGAAATAAAAACATCTTTTATTACAGCATACTTTTTAATTTTTTATTCATTTTTTAGATTTATAATAGAATTTTACAGGGTACCAGATACTCATATTGGATATCTTGTGTTTAGTTGGGTTACAATGGGGCAAATTTTATGTGTACCAATGTTTTTTTTAGGTTTATATATTTTAAAAATAAGAAAAGGTAAATAAAACTATGAAACAGTATCTTGATTTGCTAAATCATATTGTAGAAAATGGAATTGAGAAAGAAGACAGAACAGGTGTTGGAACTCTTTCCACATTTGGCTACCAAACTAGATTTGATCTTGCTAAAGGATTTCCTTTAATAACAACTAAGAAAATTCATCTTAAATCAGTTATATATGAACTTTTATGGTTCATAAATGGCGATAGTAATATCGATTATTTGAATTCTAACGGAGTTTCTATTTGGGACGAATGGGCAGACTCTAGCGGTAATTTAGGAAGAATATACGGCGTACAATGGAGAAGCTGGAAAAAAGATAATAATTCTCAAATTGATCAATTAAAAAATCTAATGGATAGCTTAAGAAAGAATCCAAACTCAAGAAGACATATAGTTTCGGCCTGGAATGTTGGAGAAATCAATGAAATGGCACTTCCACCTTGCCATTGTTTATTCCAATTTTATTTGGCAAATAATAAGCTCTCATGTCAATTATATCAAAGAAGTGCAGATGCATTTCTAGGTGTGCCTTTTAATATTGCCTCGTATTCAATATTAGTTCATATGATCGCGCATGTTTTAAATTATGAAGTTGGTGACTTCGTATATACAGTTGGAGATTTACATTTATATAAAAACCATGTTCCGCAAGCGAAAATACAAATTCAACGAAAACCTTATGAATTGCCTAATTTAAAAATAAGTAAAAAGGTTAAGGATATATTTTCTTTTGAATACAAGGATTTTGAAATAATAAACTATAAAGCGCATCCTCATATAAAAGGTTCTATAGCAGTTTAATATGAATATATCTATTATAGTTGCTATGTCAAAAAATCGAGTTATCGGAAAAGATAATAATATGCCATGGCATCTTTCAGACGATTTAAAAAATTTTAAGAAAATTACTATGGATAAAACTATAATAATGGGAAGACTAACTTATAACTCAATTGGGAAGCCATTACCCAGAAGAAATAATATTGTTTTATCAAGAAGCTTGGAGGATTCAAAAGTTACAATCTTTGGTAGTCTTGATAAAGCTTTAAATGAATCACGTAACGAAGAAGAAGTATTTATTATAGGTGGTGCAGATTTGTATTCTCAAACTATGAATATAGCAACAAAATTATATTTAACTACAATAAGAGATGAAATAAGTGGTGATAAATATTTTCCTGATTTTGATATATCAAAATGGAATATAATTGATTCAAATTCTTATAAAAAAAATGATTTTAATAGTCACGATTTTAAATCAGAAGTATTTATTAAAAATTCTTAACAACTTACTTCATATTTTTCAATATCTTTTTTTCTTGCAATTTTTACAGCTGTTAATTTATTACCCCAGGCGCAACCTGTATCTATAGATATAAAATTACTTTTATTTTTAAAACCCAATGTCGACCAGTGCCCTATAACTACTTTATATTTTTTGAATATATTATTATCAAATTCATACCAAGGTATTAAATCATCAGAATGAACATCTTTAGGATTTAATTTTTCATTAAAATCTAGAGAAAAATCTTTTTTTAGATATCTCATTCTTGTAAAGACATTTACGGAAAAAATTAGTTTTTGTTCCATATTTAGATTGTGGTCCCATTTGTCTGGAGTATTACTCCATAGTGTCTTAATAAATTCCCTGCATTCCTGACCTTTTAGAGATTTTTCAATTAATTTTGCAAGTGATAACACCTCTTTAATTTCCCAGCCAGGATAAACCCCAGCATGAACAAGTATATGTTCCAAGTTATCATCAATATGAACTATCTTTTGATTTCTTAACCACTTTATAATTTCCTCACTATCTTTATTTGAAAGTATTTCATCAAAAGAATTATTTGAATGAGGCCAAGGGTCAGCTTTGTAATATGAGGCAATTAAATAAAAATCATGATTTCCTAGAACGGTGATAGCACTTGACTCTAAATCCATCACATATTTAATAACATCAAGAGATTTTGGCCCTCTATTTACTAAGTCTCCAGCTAGCCAAAGAGTATCTTTATTTTTATTAAAATTTATTTCTTTTAGTAGTTTTTTAAATTCTTTGTAGCAGCCCTGAATGTCACCAATAGCATAAGTAGGCATTTTTAATTTAGTATTCCAGGGGTACTTAGGGAGAATAAGGGTATGCTTGCATCAAATTCATATCCATTATCTGCAACCATTTGATATGTACCGTGCATCGATCCCACAGGTGTATTTAAGATAGTACCACTGGTGTATTCAAAAGATTCTTTGGGCTCTAGCCTTGGCTGCTCGCCTATAACACCTAGACCAGTAACTTCTTCAACTTTCTCGTTAGAATCCGTAATTACCCAATGCCTACTAATAAGCTTAGCTGGTATTTTGCCATTATTTTTTATAGAAACGGTGTAAGAAAAAAAATATTTACCTTCCCCAGGAATAGATTGATATTCAATATATTCAGTTTTCACACTAACGTCTATTTTATATAAGTTTTCCATCATTTTTAATATCTCTATATAATTTTATCATCTCAACAATTGATAGCTCTTCAGCCCTTTTGTCAATATTATCATATAAAACTTCACAATCTATATTTAAACAATTTTTAATTTTTTTTCTTCTAGTGTTAAATATTTCTTTTACAAAACTTAAAAAATATTTAATTTCTTCTTCCTCTAATAAAATATTTTTTAATGGTGTTAAAGACATAAAAGAAGAGTATATTTTTGGTTCCGGATAAAAATCAGATGGATTGATATCTATATATTTTTCAACTTTAAAAAAAATCTGAATTAGCACAGAAAGTCTGCCATAGGATTTTTTTCCATGGCAAGAAATAACTCTATCAACAAATTCTTTTTGCATCATAAAGTGAATTTTAGAAATAGAATCTTTATTTTCTATACATTTCATTAATAATTTAGTAGAAATGTTGTAAGGTATATTCCCAACAACCCTATAATTATTTAAAAAAATTTCCTTAAGGTCAATTTTTAAAATATCTTCATTTCGTATATCAATATTATTTTTGTATTTTTCTTTTAAGAGATTGCTTAAATTTTTATCTTTTTCTACACCAATATAATTTTTTGTTTTTTTTACTATGTTTTTTGTTAATGCACCATGTCCAGGACCTACTTCTAAAACAGAATCTTCTTGTTTTATATCTAATATTTCTAAAATAGTATTTATAGTATATTCATTAATTAAGAAATTTTGCCCTAGCTTTTTATTAGGTTTAGTATTATCTAGCATCTACTTTATTTACTATATCAATAGCAGTTATAATTGCTGAAACAAGGCTTCCTGAATCTGCTTTATTAGTTCCAGCTATATCAATGGCAGTTCCATGATCGACAGAAGTTCTGATAATAGGTAAGCCTAATGTTGTATTTACTATACTTCCAAAACCTAATGTTTTTATAACTGGCAGAGCTTGATCGTGGAACATAGCTAGAATTATATCGCAATCATTTTTTGTAAATACTGTATCAGCTGAATATGGACCATCAACATTATAGCCTTGCTTTTTCATAGCTTTTATAGCGGGTAATATAATATTTTTTTCTTCTTTTCCTATATACCCATCTTCACCAGCATGAGGGTTTAGACCACATAACTTAATTTTTGGATTATTTATTCCAAATCTACTACTTAAGTCTTCGCTAATAATTTTAATATAAGATTCAATTTTCTTTTTGGTAATTGACTTTGGCACTGAAGATAATGGAATATGAGTAGTCAATAATGCTATTCTTAGTTTTTTTGAATGCAACATCATTATTGGAGTACCACCAGTTTTATTTGCTATATACTCAGTGTGACCAGAAAATTTTGCGCCATACTTCATAAGAATATTTTTTTGCACTGGTCCAGTTACCATAGCATCAGCATTTTTTTTTACACATGCTTTAATAGCAATATCAAGAGAATCTAAAATTAAAGAAGCGTGTTTTGTACTTGGAGAACCAACAACTACACTTTTATTATGCTTAATATTATGAACTAAAATTTTACCATAAGAATCAATAGGGTGATCATCGTGTAAATTTACTTCTACCAGATTGACTTTTTTATTTAAAAGTTCTGCTCTTTCTTTAAGAAGATCAATGTTCGTAATAGCAATAATCTTTGCAGGAAATTTTTTTTTAGATATCCCTAGTAAAATATCTAAACCTATGCCAGATGGGTCTCCCGGAGTTATAAGAATCTTTGGTGAATTTTTCATTCAGAAAAAGGGTCCCATTTTTTTTGTTTTTTCATACCATTGCTTTTCCTTAAAACATTACTTCTTCCTTTTTTACTATTTTCAGCCACATACTTAATATAATTTTTTTCTTTAAGTTCAATTATCCATGCATCTAAAACTTCTCCAGATCTACTAGAGGTTAGATACTTTCTAGCTAAATTTTGCATAACCACGTCTGTATTATCCTGATTCCTTTTACCCATAACCTCTATTATGTGCCAGCCAAATTGGCTAGAAAATGGTTTACTAATTTTGTTTAATGGTAAAGTATCAATTTTATCATCAAACTCTGGTACAAAAGATCCACGCGCGGCCCAAGCAAGTTCACCACCACCCGCCGCTGACATAGTATCATCAGAGTATGTTCTCGCAAGATCAGAAAATAATTCTCCATTTTCAATACGTAACTTTATTTCTAAAAGCTTAATCTTCGCCATATCGTCTGTTATGAGTGCATTTTTTTTTATTAAAATATGCCTAGCTTTTCTTTCTTCAATTTCAATATTACTTACTTCTTTTTTATCCTCTAAGTAAAAAATATAAAAACCATTAAGATTTTCTATAATATTACTTAATGCTCCTTTTTGAAGTGTCTCTAAATCTTTTAAGAATATCTTAGGTACTTCGCTTAATTTCCTCCAGCCTAGATCTCCTCCAGACATTGCGTTACCACTATCAGAGTAGCTTTTAGCAAGCAAGGAAAATTTTTCACCATTTGCAAATTTATTTTGGATCATTTTAATTTTATTTTGCGCAATCATTTTTTCATTTATTGTTGGTGTTTCAGAAAGAGAAACAAGAATATTAGATATTTTATACTGATTATTTTCTTTAAAAATATGTGACTTGTGCTCTATAAAATCTTCTATTTCTTTTTTACTGATTTTTATTTTTTCAGATATAATTCTTCTTTGCACCTCTCTTGTCACCAGTTCTTGTTTAATAACACCCCTATAGGTATTGTAATCAACATCATTTTCTATCATTTGATCTCTTAGTTCTGAAAGTGTAATTTTAGATTTTTGAGCCATTTGCTCCATAGCTTTGTCAACCATCCATTCTTTAACTTCAAGGCCATTTTTAGTTGCATAGTGTATTTGAAGTCTTGTGTTTATCATTTGGTCTAAAACTTGCTTATTAAAGGCGTCTGAATCTCTAGGAATAGAGTTACCACTAATTCTATACTGATCCATTACAAATTTTAATTGTTTTTGGTACTCTGATTGTGTGATTACATCATTCTCTATTATAACAATTGCTTGATCTAAAATTTTAGCAAAAGAGTTTGAGAAAAATAATAATATTATTATAAAAGCTATATTTTTCATTTTTTTTTAGTATTTTTTAAAATTCTTTATCGGTATAACCCTTGATACTTTTAGCAAGTATATCACCAAGCGGTGTACCAACATCCGTAAAACCTTTAAGCATGATTTGAAACTTAATTTGAGTTTCCCAAGTTGTTGCATCAGTCTTAAATCTATTTTGTATAAGTCTAGCTTTCCAACAACAGCTTTCGTATTCTAAACCAGCTAAAGTCTCTATATCTCCAGTATTTTCTCCATTTAATTGATTTGTAAAATCATAATTCCAACGCCCAAGTAAATTCAAACCACTGGTAATATTCCATGCAAAACTTAAATCCCCCTGCTCAATATCATCTTTTCTATATCTATAACTTGCATTGAATATATTATTTCCTTCTCCCCTGTACTGAAAAGAATGTATATTTTGTTCCGTCTTAGCATTACCACCTTTTGGATCATACCTATAAGTAGAGGTAAGTTTAGTTCTTGCTGTAGGCCTATATTCTAATTCCGCTACGATTTTAGAATGATTTCTATTATAGATTGTATTGTTATCAAGAGATACATTTCTATCTTCAAAATATAAAATTTGACCTACACTAAATGTAAATAGATCTCTTGATTCTTCAAGATTATAAAAACCTGATGAAAGAGAAATGGTCATTTGATTTGTATCATTATTTCTATCTAGACCAGAATAGCTGTTGTCTCTAAATAGTTGAGAATAAGAAAAGTCATTAAGACCTGTGTCAAATATAGGTATATCATCCTGATTTTCTTCGCCAGAATAAAGATAAAAGATCCTCGGTTTAATTTGATGAACTATATTTTCATTATTTAGCTGTTTTGATAATGTCATTTTACTATCTAAAGTAAATATAGGTATGGTTTTGCTTGGATTTGATGAAAATCCTAAACTTTGTTTTTCTAAATCATAACTTGTATGTTGAACTTTAAACCGCGGCGTAATACTCAATCCCTTGGCTAGAAAAGTCTTATCTAAACCAAATTGAATATCTGCCCTAGTACCGTCAACTTTTGAAATATGATTCCACTGAGATAAAGAAGTATTTAAATCATATGCAAATAATCTCTCTTTGTTATCACCAAATATTTCATCCCATCTCTTTCTTATATTTATTTCTGGCAATAAATTGTATGGTTGCGAAGATTGATTTATGTTCCTATCAAAAGTTTGGTAACCCAAAAATTTCGCATTTATATCCCAATCATTTTTATTATAATTTAATTTTGCATGCCTAGTTTTATAGGTTGTACTAGATCTTGAAACTCCTTGACCAAAATCATCGAAAAAATCTTTATCTGAGAATTTATCATAGAGCAGATCAAGCTCCAAATCATTTGAGATTGATTGTTGATGCGCAAAGTAGAAGTTATATCTATTGCTATTATCTCTTGTGTTTCTAGGTGATTTTTTGTATTTAGTATCACCATCTAAATATGATACGAATATAGATCCAGCATAATTTTTATTTAAATATCTAAAGGTAGACTCAAATTTACTTCCTCTTTCTTGAATGTAAGAAGGAATTATTAGCATATCCATATTATTTGCAATATTCCAGTAGAAAGGAGTAAATACATCAGGCCCTTTTGTCCAGCTACCAGAAAAGTCTGGAACTAAGAAACCGGTTTTCCTTTGCTCATCTAAGGAAAATTGCATATAAGGAGAATAGAAAACAGGGATTCCTTTAACAGTTATAAATACATTTTGCCCCTTTCCGACACCAGTTTCAAAATCTAGCTCTGTTGTTTCACTGATAAGATTCCAATCTGGGTTTGTTAGGTTGCATGTTGTATAAGTACCATTCTGCAAAAACATTTTTTTATTTTTTAATCTTACTGCATATCTGGCTTTCCCAGAAATATCTAGAGATGAGTATTTGTATAATGGGGCAATAAAATCTGTTCTTGAAATACTAGTATCATACTCTGCATAGGGAGCTTCTATCTCTAAGCCCTCGTTTTTATATTTTACATCCCCACTAAGTCTTGCTTTATCCTTAAGTTGAAGCACATTAGTTAATTGACTTTCTAAAACTTCAGTTCCTCTAACTATTCTTGTGTTACCACGAAGTATAGTTATTTGTTTGCTTTCATCGCGGAAAGACTCATCTGCTTCAATATAAATAGTCTCTTCATCATTATCTTGTGTGTCTTTAACAATAATATTATTTACATCATTTTCGGTAGAAGTTTTGTATAGTTCATAAACAGAGCAACAAAAGAAATCATTCTCATCAAAATCTTGAGAAAATACTTTTGTAGAAAAAAGTGTAAAAATACATATTGTTACGTTAATTATTTTTTTCATATAGGATATATTATATATCAAAAGTTTGAGATAATAATTCTATTATATTAACCCAAAAGAGGAAGTTTTGAATAACTTTAAAAATTACAAGATACTCAAGAATCAAGGAAAAATAAGTATATTAGTGCTTTTTTCCTTTGTTTTGGTTGCAGTATTACTAGTTTTGTTCCAACCAGAGCCAGAAGCTAATGTTAATAAACCTATTCCAGTAGTCGTAGACGTCATGAAATTGAAAATGGAAAATATTGCTCCAGTAGTTGATTACACTGGAAGACTGGAACCATCAAAAAAAGCGGAGTTAAAGTTTGAAATTAACGGCAGATTGGCAAAGAGACTTCTGCAACCTGGAGATTTTGTAAAATCAGGAAGCACAATTTTAATTTTAGAAGAATACTATATTTATAAAAAGTTATATGAATTGGCAAAAAAAAATTACGAATTACAGACTAAAGAAGTTGAAAGAATGGCAATTTTAGACAAAAAATCATTACTGTCAAAATCACAATATGATAAAACAGTACAAAAACAAATTGAATTAGAAGTAGCAATGTATAGAAGCAAGCAAGATTTTCATAAAACATTTATTAAAGCTAAATTTTCGGGCGTTATTAATGAAATAAATGTTAATGAAGGAGATGCTGTGAACTCAACTGTAGTGGCAGCAAATTTAATTGATGTTTCAAGTCTAGATCTTTACGTTGAGGTTAGAGGAGATGTTATTGATGGTTTGAAGTTAAACATGGATATTCAGATTACTTCTGATGAAATTAAGTCAGTGGGAGAATTGATATCTTTCCAGACTAGCCCAAATTTAAAAACTTATACTCATTTATTAAGGATAAGAATAAAAGATAAAAGATTAAGACCCGGCATGCTCGCAAATGCAAAATTTGTACTGCCAAAAATAAATAAAAGTTTTGGAGTGCCAGTTTCATCTGTTTTAAGTGATAATGGTAAGAAATTTATTTTTATAGTTAATAATAAAAAATTAGAAAAAAGAGAAATAAATATTTTAACAAGGTTTGATAAAATTTATGTTATTAGCGGCAGCATAAAATCAAATGACATTATTGTAATAAAAGATGTCTCTTCATTAGCAGAAGGACAAGATATTTTAATATCTAGACAATAAAAAATTATGATAGATTATTCTATAAAAAACCCTCTGGTTGTAAATTTATTTTTATTTTTGATTGTAGTCATAGGTGTATTATCTTGGCAATCAATGCCTGAAGAAATGTTTCCGGTTGTAGAAAAAGATGCTATCAAAATTATCACAAAATATGATGGTGCTTCTCCAGAAGAGGTTGAAAAGCAAGTAACGATTCCAATAGAAGATACTTTGGATAATCTTCAAGATATAGATTTTTATTACTCGAAAAGCTCAGAAGGTGTTTCAGCTATCAATCTAAAGCTAAAGCCAGATGCAGATGTAGATGAATTGCTTAGAACAGTGAGAGACTTAACTGATGCAATAGATGGTTTTCCTGAAGAAGCTGAGGAGCCAGAAATATCGAGAGTAAAGACTAGGTTTCCTGTTATTAGCGTAAGTATTTACGGTGAAACTAGACAAAGTCTATTATTTAATAATGCAAAAAATATAAAGCAAAAAATAATGCAGTTGGATGGGGTAGCAGGTGTAGGTATAGCCGGTAATAGAGATAATGAAATTTGGGTTATAATTGACCCTTCTATTATTTCCGCAAAAAATATATCAACAAAAGAAATTGTTTATGCTTTAAGAAATAATATTAGGGATCTTCCTGGCGGATCAGTAAAATCTTTAGAAGGAGACATATTGTTAAGAGGCTTGGGATCATCATCTATTAAATCTATAGAAAATATAACACTGAGAAATAATGATATTGGTGGGCAGTTATTATTAAAAGAAGTTGCATCAGTTGAACAAAGATTAGAAGAAGAAGACTCAGTTGGAAGATTTAATGGTAAGAAAGCAGTAAATATGTCTGTAACTAAAACTGCAGACGCTTCAGTTTTTGATGTCTCCAAGAATGTAAGAGAAATTGTAAAGAATTATTCCTTGCCATCAGGATTAAAAGTTAGTGTCTTTAGTGATTTTTCTATAAATGTAAAAACCAGACTTGATACAGTAAAATCTTCGGGTGTAATAGGTCTTTCTTTATTACTCCTTTCACTATATTTTTTCCTAAATGCTAGAGTTGCTTTTATTACAGCCTTTGGAATTCCTGTTTCATTTTTAGTAGCCGCTTTTGGCATGTATATTTTTGGCTTCACTATTAATATGGTTTCCTTATTTGCTTTTTTGGTTGCTTTGGGAATGGTTGTTGATGACGCAATTATTGTGACGGAAAATACTTATAGGCATATTGAGAATGGTATGGATCCTGTCTCAGCATCAAAAATAGGAGCAAAAGAAGTTTTTTGGCCAATAGTGGCATCAACTTTTACAACTATTGCGGCATTTTTACCTATGTTAAGTATTTCTGGAACCCTGGGGAAATTTATAGAGGTTATACCATTAGTAGTTACAGTGGCTTTATTGGGTTCTTTAATGGAAGCTTTTATAGTTTTACCATCTCATTGCGCAAGCTTTTTGAGAAAACCTGAAAAAATTAACACAAAAAAAGAAAAATGGAAAAAAGCTTTATCTATTTACAATAAGTATTTAAATATTAGTATTAAAAATAGGTATCTAGTATCTAGTATTACAGTAGGTATTTTATGTGTGATTATTACTTTTGCTGTAACTAGAATACCTTATTACCAATTTGGTAAAGTTGATAGTGGGCAATTTTTTATAAATGCTGAGGCTTCAATTACAAGCAGCGTTAGAGATAGTGAAAGATTAGCTATCAAGATGGAAGAAATAATATTATCAGAACTCAATGAATACGAATTAGAGTCTCTCTACACTAATATTGGAGTAAGTTTTAAAGACTTTAGTAGATTTGATTTGGGAAGTCAGTACATACAAATTGTAGTAAGCCTAAAAAAGAGAAGTCCTCAAGGCTTTGTTGATTATATTGTAACTCCATTATTTACTATGTCTTTTGATAGTTATGGAAAAAGAGATAGGAGCGAAAAAGAGATAATTAATTCTTTAAGAGGAAAGCTACCTTCAATACCTGGTCTTCAAAAATTGGCAGTTAAAAAAGCGTCTGGTGGTCCTGGAGGCTCTGATATTGTAATTGGTATAGTTGGGCAAGATCAAAAAATACTTACTAAGTATGCAAAAGAAGTTGAGGATTTTCTATCTAGAATTGATGGTGTTAAAGATGTTGAGCAAGATCAAGACCCAGGTAAAGTAGAGTTTAAGTATAAAATAAATAATAGAGGTAAAGAATTAGGTTTAAGTCAGGCAGATATTGCTGAATCAGTAAGAACAGGTTTTTTGGGGCTAGAAACAGCTTATTTTAATTTAGAAGGAGAACGTGTTCCAGTAAGATTAATATATTCAGAAAAATATAGGAATGATAGTAGTAAGCTTTACCAATTACCCATAGTTTTAGAATCTGGAAAAACCATCTATTTAGCTGAGGTGGCAGATATTGAGATGTCTAGAGGAATGAATACTGTTAGAAGAAGGGATGGCCAAAGATTAGCAAAGATCAGTGCAGATGTTGATCCAAACATCATAACCCCTTTGGAAGTTACTGATATCTTTGATAGAAAATATGGAAAAATTTTTAATCAAGACCCTGCTTACGAGTATCAGTATTTTGGCAGCAAAAAAGAAAGTAGGGAAAATTTTGCAGATATGAAAAAAACAGCATTTATATCTTTAGCTATTATATTCTTTAT
>MDSY01045421.1_pt1 | contig 15207 bp, 8 predicted proteins | sample 811131 | NCBI WGS metagenome assembly MDSY01 (sample SAMN05326643, study PRJNA326480) | marine metagenome | isolation source: seawater | place: Atlantic Ocean: South West | collected 2010 | reverse complement strand
GGGTTTTTTCTTTTTCGCTTTTTTGTCTCCACTCTTTGCAAAAAACGTCTCAAGTGTTTTCGGCACTTTCGCCGGCTTGCCCTTGCGGTACAAAGGGTCATTCACAAGTGGAGCGCCGCACGCCAGGCCCATGTGCACGCGCACCTGGTGTTTCCGCCCTGTGTACGGCGCCACTTCGACTAAGGACAGTGGATTTTTACCATCGAAATACTCGACAACCATCCAAGTGCTCTTCGCGGGTTTGCCGTCGACTGGAAAAATCACGGTGCCGCGATTTTGTCGATTTCTTTTTTCTTTCCTCGCGTTTACATCATCAGGATGTCCCTCCACGAGGGTTACGTATTTCTTTTTAACAGTGCGTTGGTACCATGCTGCGACTAGCTGTAAGTGCGTTAAATCATCCTTCGCAACCACAACACACCCGGTGGTGGGTTTATCAAGTCTATGCACGATGCCGCGGCCGTCCCTGTTCACGGAGCTTAGTCCTGTCTCTCGCCGTACATATCAAGTAAATAATCAACTAAATTCTTTTCCTTTTTCTTACTCTTCCCGGCGTCGTGCGTCAAAACGCCCGCGGGCTTGGAGACACACGCCATGCACGTATCTTCGTAGATAATGTGAAGGGGGGTTGGGTTGGGGTCGGGCGTATCGGTGGGCGTGTCTGTGCTAGGCTTCACGCCCGCGGCATTGCGAGCAGCGGCTAGCGCGTCGCCGGCACCAGTTTCGTCCCCCGCAGATGCGCACGCTTTGGCGACGAGTGCGTGGCTGACGATGTCCGGGGTGACGCCAACTTCGGGTATGTGCTTGAACAAAATATCAAGTGCGACTTCGTGCGCACCTCTTCGCATCTCCAGGGCGCTCAAAACCAGGTTGAACATTGTCGCGGCCCTTCCTCGCGCGGCGGAAACAGCGCGATCGACAGGGTCTGATTTTTTAGCGCGACGCCCATTGTCTTTTGCATTGTCGGCGGCTTCGCGGTTCGCGGCGTCCAAACCGCTCGCTCTTTGAACGATTTCTGTGAAAAATTCTGGGTCCACCGCTCTAGGGTCGTCCCAGTTCGCAACAGCTGTGTCCGTGCCGAATAAAGCGTCGATGTCGTCGCTGATGAAGTGCTCCTGCGCCTCGATGGCGAGGTTTTGAAGCAGTGACTGCGAATCCGACAATCCAACATCGCGCTGACCAGGCTTAATTGCCTGCGGCGAACTCGGTGCCGCCGCCGGGACCGCGTATCGACGCACGTTTCGTCTAAGACAGTCTCTCCGTGTCGTGGTCCATGTCCCCCGAGTGCCGGGCGACGCTGCGAGCGACGCCGCGCGCATTGGCACTGGTCGCTGGGGCCGTTTTGCCAAAAAATTACCCTCCTGGTCTCGGAACGAACAAGACGAAAAAAGTGGGTTTCCTTGAAAAAAAGAAGTATTTCAAGTATTTCAACTCAGTCTCTCTACCTATCTATTGCTCTCCGCGTGCCCGCTCGTGATGTCCTTCGCGGTGACGTTTTCGATGAACCCGGCTTTCTGGCGAAGCTTGTCCGCGTTCGAGGGCCCCCTACTTCCGTACGCGTAAAGCTCGGGGTTGAGTCCGTCCGCGTCGATGTACTTCAGCAGCGGGGTGAATATTTTCCACGCGGCGGCGAGTTCGTCTCGGCGGACGAAGTGCTGCTGGTCCCCGTTGATGCAATCCAATATGAGTCGTTCATACGCTTCGGGAATGTTCACATCCTCGTACTTCTCTGTGTACAGTAACTCAAGCTCGCTCTGCGCTAACTCCATCCCCAACCCAGGTTCCTTCACAGTCATCTTCATGTAAATCGCGGGGTCCGGTTGTAATCGGACGACAAACTCGTTCCGCGCTTGTCTGCCGTTGACCCGCTCCGCGGCGAACAGATCACCAGGCACGTCCTTCAGCTGCAGTCTGATTTCGCACTTGTGTTCGTTCAGGGCTTTTCCAGCCTCAACAATAAAAGGAACACCCTCCCATCTTTCGTTTTTGATTTCCAAAACAGTCAGCGCGAACGTCGGGGCTTTGGAGCCGGCTGGCACGGTGGGGTCGTCAAGGTACGCGACGCCATCTACTGAATTCGTATATTGACCAAGCGCCACGTTATCCGTGCTCACCGGCTCAATACACCGCAACACTTTCAGCTTTTCGTCTCTTATGTCGTCCGGACTCAACGAGCACGGCTTTTCCATCGCGACTAAACACAAAAGCTGAAGAAGGTGGTTTTGGATAATGTCGCGGATGATGCCGTATTGGTCGAAATAACCCCCCCGGCCTTGCGTTCCGAATGGCTCTTTAAAAATGATCTGCACGTTTGAGATGTTGTCTCGGTTCCACAACGGCGCGAGGAACCGGTTTGCGAAACGCATCACTACTAAGTTCTGGGTCAGCTCCTTGCCTAAATAATGGTCGATGCGGTACAACTGTTTCTCCGTGAAAAGGCGCGCGATGCCGCCGCTTAGTTGTTCGCTGGATTTTAAGTCACGCCCGAACGGTTTCTCCACGATAACCCTGGTCCATCCAGTGATTGACATGCACGCCTCTCGTATATTGCGACACACGGGGGGGTAAACCGACGGCGGCAAGGCTAGGTAAAAGACCCTGTGCGCTTCGCTCGCGTTTCTTTCGTTTTCGAAACTCTCGATTCGCTTGCCCATGCCCCCAAACACATTATCTCGAGTCTCATCTTCATACGCCCCGCGTTCGTAGAAACACCGTTTTAAAAACTGCTCCACCTTGTCCGCCGGGCCTTTCAGCCTGTCGCGTAACGTGTTTCTTAAAGCGGCGTCGTCCAAGTCCGAGCGCGCGTACCCCACCACCATCGTCCCAGACGGCAGATGGCCGTGCAGGAACAACGCGAACAGCGCGGGGTAGGTTTTCTTTTTCGCCAAATCGCCCGTACACCCGAGAACCGTGACGGTTAAACACACGCCTGGGTCGCTCCAGTCCGTCTTGTGGGCATCGCGAGCGGTCATCGTCGCCAGGTGCGTCCACCTTTTTGCAAAGGGGAAGGGTGCACCACGCGTGCCCGAGGAATGAGTTGAGTCGGTGACAATGTTAAATCTGAGCATAAAGTGAAGCCGGCGGAAAATATCTGAGAGGGCAAACTTTTATAAAAATCATTACTCAAGAGTGAACCTCGGTGACCCCCCAGCTCCCCTTCCCAGCGCTTCGCGAATCAAACTGGCGTCCCCCTCGCCCGCCACCTCAAGCGCCGCCATGAGCGCCGCGTCCGGGTCATCAGGGTTCCTGCGCGCCGCCGCCGCACGTAACATGGACACCGCCGCCGCGACTTCCGCTCGCGAGTGCCCCTGCTGCGCGATTTCGTCCCTAAACACCGAGGACCCGCCTCCCATGTTTTGACTCTTGCCAGCACTAAATGACGACGCAGCCGATTTCACACCACCCTTGACTCGTGCGAACAGAGACAGGAGGCCTTCCTCCATCTTCTGTACTGCGACGGATGCGGGAACCGCGGCGGATTTCCCACGCTCGGGCGAAGGCGTCCGGGAACTCTTCCCGCCTCTGTTTTTGAACCTTCCTCTTCCGCCCCGCGCCTCCGCCACCATGTTGTGCAAGTCGGACATCTCCACGACCGCGTCGCCGTTACTTGCGCCAGACGGCTTATACGGGTTACCACTGGACCCTTCAATGTCGGAACCCACCTGGGTATGCCCTCGCACGTTTTTCGTCCTGGTTTTCTTATCGTCGTCGTCGTCCCAGCCGTCGCCCCACCCATCGTCGCCCCACTCGTCGTCCTGCGAGGTTAACCGTCTGTGAGAAGGGCCTCTGTTCGATATCGTGCCAGGTCCATCAAGCGCGCCGTTCGAAGCACTAGCTGTGCCTCGGAACAAGGGATGTCCCCGCCTGTGCGCCGCCGGACCGATCCAGCCGTAAATCAAGAGAAGCGCGACGGCGGTTGAGGCTAGGGAGATTGACAGCATCACGACGCACAGCGCGCCTAATGCAGCGGCGGCGCGCATATGCTGCGTGGCGAACGCCGCCGCGTCCTCGGCGGCGATGTTGTCACCAACCACTCCAGTTTGAATAACCTGCCAGTTTCGTCGTAAGTACATTTTGGTGTCGTCCGAGTGCTCCAAAAGTTTGTGCGCCGCCGTGATTGCGAAACACCAAGTTATAAACGCGAACGCGAAATGGATCCACAGGTGCGACGTAACCCCGGTGGTTATGCCCACGAAACCCGCGATGCTGGCGAGCATCACAAGCACCCCAGCCGCGGCTAAAAGTTGCGCTGCCCACGCTCCGCCAACCGAATGCGTCCCTCCGCGTCGAAGGTTCGTCGCGAGGACTTCGTCCCCGTTAACCGCCGTGCGTTTGACGCGTTCCTCGACGGCTCGCGGGAGCGTCGCGTTCAAGTCGATATCCTCTGTCGCGTTGACCCCGGAAAAGGACGCGGTGAAGTGCACCACCGTGGATTGCAACTCACCCAGCTTGGTACGCCGACGCCGGTCAACGTGGTTGATCCACATCGCGCGCGCGGGGAACTGGTTGTTCCACGGGGGGGGGGATGGGGGGGGCATCGGGGCGGGGGGCGGCGGCGGGGACGTCGCGTTGTTTAATGGAAGACGCCGTCCACTGGTACCAGTCTCATTCGACACCGGCGGCGACGGCACCGAATCATCGCCGTGCGGTATCCCCGATCCCCCCGCAGCGTCGTCCCTGAATATTTTCCATGGCTCGTCGTGCAGCAGCTTGAGGAAGTTCTCAACCGGCTCGCCCGCTTTCCCGTCCACGGCCGGGAAGTTCACGCTGACGTCGATGGAAAGCGCGTCAGGCACTGTGTACGTAGCCCGCGCCACGACAACGCAAAGCACAAGAAGGAAGAACCCGAACATGATCCCCATAAAGTTTGCACCAGCTCCAACTCGTTTCAAGGTGTACTTCAGCCCCATCACGCTCCCCGAGGTGACTAGCGAAAACGCGAGGAACACCGCCATCGAAATCAAAATCCCATTCGCATCCGTGAACCACCGCTTCGCGACGTGTTTCGTGTGCGATTCGCTGTAGTTCACTAAGTTGTCATCCTTCGCGGACATGTCGTGCGGATCGAGCCGGCTCCAGTACGCCTCCACCGTGGCGTCTGCTTCGTCTCTGTAGATTCTCGTCATTTCTGCAGCGTAAATCACACCCGTGATTAGAAACAAACACATGGTGTGGTACGCGAACAGGGTCTTTTTGTTCCCGGTGCACGCGCCGACGATGCCTTGCAGGCTTGTTATGGTCACGAACGCCCCAACCACAGCCATCGCGTAGTCAGGCTCCTGGAACGCGCTGAACGAGAACCCATCCTTGGCGTAGATGTTCTTCACCAGCCCGGCGGTTCCTTCTTTGTTCGAACCCATCACCGCCAGGGCGATGCCCAAGCCGAACAACGTGACGTTCAGAATGAGGAGGGATAGTCTCGCGAAAAGGGCGTTGGCGCCGCCCGCCGGAGCCGTCCCGCTGGTGGGCGCCATCGCGGAGGTCGACGCGTGCGACACTACCGACGCGCCGGGCGATTTGAAGAATTAATGCAACAACGCGACTCAAAACTCGCCAAGTTGCGAGATTTTTTCCTCTTCGCAGTCTCCCAGGCGCCTGGGAGACGCGTGTCTTCGCGATGGGTGCGGCTGTTTCCGCGCTGAACAGCGTCGGGTACAGCACCCAGAAACAAGTGGTGATCAAATCATGGCGTCTCAGTACGTGGCGTTGCCGAGTTTATATTCCTGCCGTCATCCCAACACGTCCGCTCGCACTCCAACACCCATTTGCGCTTTCATCTGACCCCGCTCCACCTCTTTCCCACACAGGCTTGCTATATTACAGCATCCTCGCCGTGGTTTTCGCGTACGTGTTGGGATTCACTTTAGTGGTGAAGAAGGGGTATCAGGCCACTGTGCCAGCGGTAGGCAGCATTGCTTTGAAGGTGAAGGGCATAGCTTCGAGGCCGAGTTTATTGTCACCGACTGAATCTGAGTTGTGGGACGCTAGCGATTTGACGGTGTACGACGCCACCTCGGTGTTCGTCGCCACCAACATCATGCGCACGGAACAAGTCAGGGGCACGTGCCCCGGAACGAACGAAGACGAAACGTGTGGGGGTTTGGGTGACATGAGTATGAGTGGCCTGCGTACTTCTCAAGCAGGATGCGAGGAAGGGTTCCTTTCCAGGTCGGGGCGACAAACAGGACAATGCGTAAGCGTCAACTCCAAAACAAACTATTGCCAAGTCCAGGGGTGGTGCCCCGGCGAACCCGATGCGGATACCCTGGACCCCCTGGATAACGTGGGCAACTTCACGATTTTTTTGCGAACGGACGTGCGTTTTCCTGGAATGCGGGATAAATTCGGGCGGACGTTCGACGTCACGAACGCGAATGGAACGGAACCAACCGAGGGGTGGAACCTGTTCACGTTGAACGAGATTCTACAAATGGGCGACGTGGAGTACGCGGATATCGCAACAACAGGCGCCGACATCTTACTAAACATCTATTACGATTGCGATTTGGACCAGGCGCTTGAGGAGTGTCAACCAAAGTTGCCGTTCGAAGTGATGCGGATCGACACGGCGGATAGCGCGCTGTCGCACGGGTACAACACACGGTGGCTCTCCGCGGTGAAAGGGGACTTGCCTACGTCGGAAGGTACGTCATTCGAGTCTAATCCTGACCGCAGGGCGCTTGTCAAAGCCTCCGGCCCCCGAATCAGGGTCCAAATTACAGGCCAAGGCCGTCGGTTCGACCTCGGACAGATGACCACGGTGATCGGCGCCGGCTTGGCGCTGATGGGCGTCGCCACGGCGGTGGTTGATGTTTTGTTGCTGTACGTCCTACCGCGACGCGAGCGGTACTTTGGGCTGAAATATACCGTGTACGGCGCGGACGAGAGCCTAGACTGTGGTGCTGGGGCTAGAGAAGAAACCGAAGAACCATTACTCGCGTAGACTTCGCACTTCGCTACCTAGATAATTGAATAGGCACATAGACTAACTCCTAAAACTACTACTTCATCCCCCTATCTATATTACCCTCGCCCCGTCTCCCGTGTTCGCCAGTAACACTTTCGCATCTGCTGCGAGCTCTGGGTGTTTGCTTTGGTACTCTTTCACGATTGACTCCGCGGCTTGCTCTGCTAGATTCGAATCGCAAATCGCGACGACGCACCCTCGGAACCCGGCGCCGCTGAACCTCCCTCCATAAACGCCGTTAGTGTGGCACACGATTTCCCGCAACGCGTTCATGGGCGTACAACCGCACTCGTAGTTCTCAACGGAACTGACTCCAGACTTGGTCATCAGTTTGCCGAAGGTGGAGAGGTCACCCGAGGCCCATGCATTTTTTCCAAGTCGCACGCGCTCCACTTCCTGGAAGAAATGCGTAGCGCGCTTGCGAAGCGACGGAGGAAGCGTGTCTCGTCTGGAGGTATATAAGGGGATACTGACGTCGCTTAAGGTGTTTTTACTGGAGGTTGCATTCTTAATAGTATCATCTCCTTGTAACAGCTGTGATGCGGCTTCGTGACACTCCTCCACGCGCCCGTTGTACCCCGTGTTTGTAAGTGCTTTCCTCAGACCCGAAAAGGCAAGCAAAATTTTATACGGTTCCGTACCACCTTCAGGTTTATTGTCACCCTGACTGACATCGCGACCAGCTTCACCAGCACTAATAGTACACTGTTCTCCGAACCGCACGTGTTCGTGCGTGTGCTGTGCGCAGTCAATCACCGTGAGTTTGTTGCGTCTTGATAGGCAAATTGACGCTTGGTCCAAAATGCCGCACTTGACGTCGACGAATTCGTTCTCCACGCGACGCGCGGATTTGGCCAAACTCCAATTCGAGTTTGATTTAAATAAATCACGCTCTTCCTCTTCCTCTTCCTCATCCATCGAACCGCCCAAGCCGTTCACGTTACGCATCGCACTCAACATCGCCACGGTAACCGCGGCGGAGGATGAAACACCGGCGCCGTCCATGCGAACCCCGATTGGAAACGAACGCGCGACGCCGATACATCCGCTTGTCAGTTTTTTGTTTTCGGTTTTTTTATTGTTTTTAAACTCATCCGCCAGAACCGTCGCGGCGCCGCGCGCGAACGCGGACCAGGTGTTTGTGCTTTTGAGTTGGGAATCTTCAGCTTCAGTGTTTTCTTCACTATTGATAGCCCCAGAAACTTCGTCGAACGGGTCGCGTACGTCGAAACGCACGTCGCCCGCGAACGCATCAGAGCAGAGCAGGACTTCGGTTGGGCTGAGAGTTTCGGCTTCGTTTCGGTCGGCACCATTTGCATAGATCGGATTTGCGTTCGGAGTCGGGACGAAGCCCAGTAAAACGCCACAGTCCAGGGCCACGCCTAAAACACACCCGCCTTGGTGGTCCACGTGCGCGCCGAGAGGGCAGACGCGGTACGGTGCGACCGCGACGCGCACGTCCTCCGGTGACACGGAAACGCCGTGCGCTTCCGCGAACGAGGAAACATCGGAACGAATGTTTGCCAAATCTAAGTCGGACGGCCATCTCTGCGACGAATCCGCCCGGGGCTCGAGCGCCGCCGTGTCCGGCATGGCGGAGCTGCGAACGTTCCCGCGTGCACCGTCAACCCCGCCCCGCGAGGTGAACCCTCAGCCTCTCCACCGGTGTGCCTAGTTGTGTGCCTCGGAAAACTGACAGCTGGAAAACTGTGTTGATTTTCTCGGTCTCAGTCTCCGAAAGCGAAAGTTCCGATCGCGATCGTCGCGATTGTCACTTCGGGCCACACTGCTGTGCCTCCTTGGCCCTCTCCAGCCGACGGCCCGCCACGATGTCGACCGCGCACACCCTCGAGGCGATCCGCTACACCCGCGGGTCTCTGCAGCTGCTGGACCAGCTTAAGCTTCCCGGCGAAACTGTTTTCATGGATGTCAAGGATTGCGACGCGTGCTGGACGATGATCCGGGACATGAACGTTCGCGGCGCCCCCGCGATCGCGATCGCGGCGGCGCTGGCGCTCGCGGTGGAGCTCAACGCGGTGTGGGATTCGTTCGCGACGTCCGCTGATGTGTCCGAATTCGTAGCGACCAAGCTGGACCACTTGTTCACCAGCCGACCCACGGCTGTGAATCTCGGAGAGGCGGTCACGCGGCTGAAAGCCTCGGCGGCGTCGTTGGCCACCGCCGGCGTCTCCGGCGCGGACGCTTCCGACAAAATCATCGCCGAGTGCGAAGCCATGTTAGCGGACGACGTCGCCGCAAACCGCGCGATAGGGAAGTTCGGCGCGGACGCGCTGTGCGCCGCGGTGGGCAAGCCGGCCGGGACGCCGCTGCGCGTGCTGACGCATTGCAACACCGGGTCGCTGGCCACGGCCGGGTACGGAACAGCGCTGGGTGTGGTGCGGTTCTTGCGCGAGAGCAACATGCTAGAGCACATCTATTGCAACGAGACCCGGCCGTACAACCAAGGCGCCCGTCTCACCGCGTACGAGATTGCGTTTGAAAAGATGCCTGGGACGCTCATCTGCGACAGCGCCGCGGCGAGTTTGATGAAGCAGGGCAAGGTTGACGCGGTGGTGGTCGGCGCGGATCGCGTGGCGGACAACGGTGACACCGCGAACAAAATCGGCACGTACAACCTCGCAGTTTCCTGTGCGTTTCATGGGGTTCCGTTTTTCGTCGCCGCACCTGTATCGACGCTTGATCCGGGCACGAAGCACGGCGACGACATTGTGATCGAGGACCGGCCGTCGGAGGAAATCACTCACGTCAAAGGAGTTCGCATCGCGGCGGATGGCATCGGCGTGTGGAACCCCTCATTCGACGTCACGCCTGGTTCGTTGATCCATGGGATCATCACCGAAAAAGGCGTCGTGCAGAAAACCTCAAACGGGAACTTCGAGGTTGGAAAGTTTGTGGAATCCAGCTCTGGAACTGTTACCTCAGATACCCCTTCCGTGAAAGTCCCAGCTGGTTTCTACGCCATGGATACCACTTCTGTTTTGGACTACTGCGCTGGCAAGCCCTCCATCGCCTCGGCGCTCGGGGGCAAGGCCGGACGCGCCAATTGGTCCGCAAAGGAAGTCGGGGACGGGAACATCAACTTCGTGTACATCGTTTCGTGCGGCGCGACGAACAAAGCAGTCATCGTCAAACAAGGGCTGCCGTACGTCAGGGTGGTCGGCGAGTCCTGGCCGCTGACGCAGGAGCGCGTGCGGTACGAAGCCGATGCGCTGCAACGCGCGTTCGGGTATTGCAACGAACACGTCCCCGAGGTGTTTCTGTTCGACAATACTATGTCCGTCATCGCCATGCGGTTCCTGGAGCCGCCGCATATCATCTTAAGAGGCGGGATCGTGGACGGGAAAGTGTACCCGAAACTTCACGAGCACGTCGGCGAGTACCTGGCGAAGACTTTGTTCGGGTCAAGCGCGGTGGCGGTCGGATGCGAATACGTACGGGAGCGGCGACACGTGTTTGGCCAAAACGAAGCCATGTGCGCGTTAACGGAACGAGTCATCTTCACCGAGCCCTACTGTGTCGCGGAGAACAACAAGTGGACCACGCCGCAGCTGGACGATGACGCGAAATCGCTTCGCGAGGATGACGCGTTGAAGGCGAAAATTGCTAATTTAAAACAGAAATTCGCAAACGACGCGAGTGCGCTTTTGCACGGTGACCTGCACACCGGCTCGATCATGTGCACGGACACCACCACGTTCGTGATTGATCACGAATTCGCGTTCTACGGCCCCATGGGCTTCGACATAGGCGCGTTCCTCGCCAACCTGCTCCTGGCGTACTTCTCACAAGACGGTTTGGAAAAGCAAACCGGGTCGGACCGCGGGGAAAACAAAAAGTGGCTGCTGGAGTGCGTGGTGAACACCTGGTGCGTGTTCGAGAAGCGGTTCGTGGAGCTGTGGGATTTGCACGGCGTGGGGGAGGGTACATCAGGGGTGACGCCTTCGATGGTGTACGGGAAGGACAACGGACGCCAAGCCCTGAAAGCGGTGCAGAGCAAGTACTTACGAGACGTCCTGGTGGACTCGTTGGGGTATGCGGGCGCGAAGATGACCCGGCGCGTCGTCGGCATCGCGCACGTCGCGGACCTGGAATCCATTAAAGACCAAGACGTTAAGGCGCAGTGCGAATGCGCGGCGCTGAAGTGCGGCAGACGGCTCATCATGGAGGCGGACAAGCTTTCCATCCAAGATGTGAAGAACGTCGCGGAGAGTCTGCGGGCGTTCGCGTAGAGCGGTTTTACTAATACATATCAATACTAAGTTACCAAGTCAATAAGTTATTTCACCAGCACCTCTCCACGATCAAAAGTATTCACGCCACACGATAAGTTCAACCGCCGCCGCGAACACGAGCAGTCTGGTCGCGGCGTTGCACCCGAGACGCGCCGCTGGCGAGTCGTAATCGGTGAAGACGAGACGAGGCGGTGGCGACGGCGGCGGGGGCATGCTACAACTGGTACCTTCACCCGAGACGTTGTCCCCTGCCGGGCGCTGCATACCAAGTGGGCAAGCGACGTAGACGTTGGAGTCGACCCGCTCGTTTTCTGCGCATGACCCCGCACTGCACGTGGTCGGCGTGATCACGCCAAGCAGGCACGAAGTGTGTTGGTAGGCACCGACGTAGCCGGCATTACAGGTCGGTTGGCATGACGCGCCAGTTATTAGCACGGATGGGCAATTGCCGGCGGCGCCGTTTAAGGGTGGAGATATCTCGCAAGAAGTCGGTAAGATCGAACACGTCGCCGCGGTGTACTCGCCTCCGTCGCAGTAGCTGAAACTGGAGACGGTGAACGCCGTGTCGCACGTCGGCTGACATATCGAGCCACTCGCGATTGTCGCCGTGCAATCACCCATGCCGCCATTCTCCGGGGCGGCAGAAGCGTCGCACGCCGGACCGGTGGTATCCAGACACAACGCTGGGGATAACACGCCTGTATCACACGTCTCTGGTCCAGTCACGGCGAACCCATCGTCGCAAGTAGGCTGGCACGTATCGCCAGAGTCGAGCAAAATCGTGCAGTTGCCGACATCGCCATTTTCAGGTGCGACGGAAGCGACACATTTATGGCGTTGCCATGCACCAGGCGGCCCGTCATACATCCCGTCCGAGGCCTCGTACATCCCCGTGCACACGTTGTCTGAGTCATCGTACCTGCAGTTGGTGAAGTTCCCGTAGAAAGTCGACGCGCCGTCAAACATATTTTCCATCTGGTAGTTTCTCCACTAATAATCAGGTAACGCGGCGATGTTCCAACCGGTGATGTCCTGGCTGAAGGCGACAGCGTCTTGGAACATGCTGCCCATGTTCTCAACACTCGAAACATCCCACCCGCTGATGTCCGCGTCGAAGCTTTGCGCGTATTGGAACATGCCAGATATGTCTTGGACTTTGGACACGTCCCATTTGCTGATGTCTGAGTTGAAGCTTTGCGAGTAACTAAACATATATCGCATATCAGTCACTTCCCCGACGTCCCATTTCGAAAGGTCCAGATTGCTGCCGTCCTGCCACATGTTGTTAAACATCTCAGACATATCCGCCACCTTTGACACGTCCCAGTCCGCGAGGTCGCTCGCGGTGAAGGAAGATGCACTATTAAACATCCGCCGCATGCTCGTCACGCTCGACGTGTCCCACCGCGAGATGGACTGGTTGAGATTATATTTTTCATCGAACAGCTCGTCCATGTTTGTCACCAGCGACACGTCCCAATCAGGCATATTGTCATTTCCAGCGGCCCCGCAGTTGGCGCCACCAACGGAGCAACAGTTTTCTCCGGCATGCGAGTCTTCGGAGTCGGCGGTACTTAAACACGCGTGTAGGGCGAAGACGAACACGTCTCCGTGACACAATCTACGTGACACGAGGTGTGCGCGGTGTAGGTCTGTGAACGGGGGGGGCAGATCTCTTCGCTGTCTACGCTTCTGAAGTCATCTTGGAAGCCTCATGTTCCGACGGTTTCAAATCAACAAGTCTGATACTGAAAAATATAATATTTGCAACTGATTCAAAGAGATATTTCAAAGGGGGCTTCCGATCAATATTTCGATTTCGCCTGCATTCTTTCGTGAAATTGAGGCGCGAGAACGGCACTGTCTCTCACTGTGTCCGCGCGCCCGCACATCGGGCGATGAAGACCAAACCGGGAGGCGGCACCTCCGGGGGAGGCGTGCGGAAGAAGCCCGCCGGTGGCGTGAAGAAGCCCCCCCCGCGACGTGACGCTCCCATGGATGGTGACTTGGAGGGCAAAAAAAGCGGCGGCAAGAGCGGCGGCGGCAAGAAGCCCGCCGGGAAGAAGCCCCCCCGTCGTGATGCCTTCGAGGATGAAGACTTCGATGCCGGTGACAACGAAGATACAACCATTCTGTCCGGCATGACCACCCACACTGGCGAGGTTGATTTCGGTTTCGAGCGCACTGAGGCTTTGACCGGTCGACGACGTAAAGCGGAAAAAGCCAAATCCAAGGGTGGCGGTTTCGAATCCATGGATCTGCTTCCCGACGTGTTCCGCGCGGTGAAACGCAAGGGGTACCGCATACCAACGCCGATTCAGCGGAAATCCATCCCAGTTGCGATGGCAGGCGCGGACATCGTCGCGATGGCACGGACAGGCTCCGGGAAAACCGCCGCGTTCCTCATCCCCATGCTGCACAAATTAAGGCAGCACTCGCTGAAAGCCGGCGCGCGCGCCGTGGTGTTATCTCCCACGCGCGAACTCGCGTTGCAGACGTTCAAGTTCGCGCAAGAACTCGCGAAATTCACGGATTTACGGTCCGCGTGCGTCGTGGGCGGGGACTCCATGGAGGCGCAGTTTTTCGATTTAGCTGCGAACCCGGATTTGATCGTCGCCACGCCGGGGCGTCTCCTTCACATGGTGGACGAAGTCGAGGGGTTCACGATTCGGAGCGTCACCATGGTGTGCCTTGATGAAGCCGATCGATTGCTTGAGATGGGGTTCAGCGACCAGCTGCGGGACATTTTGAAGCAAGTAGCGGAAATGAGGCAGACCTTGTTGTTCTCTGCTACCATGCCTACTGCGCTGGCTGAGTTCGTCAGGGTAGGTCTACGCGAACCCCAGGTCATACGCTTAGACGCGGAGATGAAAGTATCCCCTGACTTGAAACTCTCGTTCACCGTCGTTCGTATCGACGAGAAAATCCCAGCCTTGTTGTACTTGTTGCGAGAAGTGGTGCCTGACAAACAGCAGACCGTGGTATTCGCCGCGACGAGGCACCACGTCGAGTTATTGGTCACGGTTTTGGAGCACGAGGGGTTTTCGTGCAGTTCTGTGTACGGCACCATGGATTTCGCGGCTCGAAAATTAAACATCGGAAAGTTTCGCGCGCGGAAGACGAGCGTGTTGGTCGTCACCGACGTCGCCGCGCGCGGGATCGACATCCCGTTGCTGGACAACGTGGTGAATTTCGACTTCCCGCCGCGGCCCAAGCTTTTCGTGCACAGAGTAGGTAGGGTCGCGCGCGCCGGACGAAACGGCGTGGCGCACTCCATTCTCGTCAAGGAAGAGATGGGTTTCTTGGTTGATCTGCACTTGTTCCTGGGTCGGCCGTTAACCCCGGCGAGCACCACGCCGCCCGGCTCGCGGGAGCAAGCCCGGGAAATAGCGGACACCGCGGACGAAGCGCAGCAAAGCGTCGTGGGCATGCCCCCCCCCACGAGTCTAGACCTGGTCGCGGACCGAGTTAGGGACTTGTTCGAAGCGCGCACCGAGCTTGACGGTTTAAGAAGAGCATGCGACAACGCGTACAAGCTGTATCAAAGAACGCGCGGGAGCGCCGGGAACGAAAGCGTCGCGCGCGGCGCCGAGATCGTCGCGGAGATGGGCCCGTCCCCGACGCTGTGCGCGAGTTTGCGGGACGAGTCACAGATGGACGCGGTTGGGTTGGCGGACATCGCGCGGCAAATTCGCGCGTACCGACCCGCTGCGACGGTATTCGAAGCGGAAATTGCGCACGCCGCGAAGGGCCAAGGACTACTCGCGGCGGCGGCGAGGAAATCGTCCGCGATGCAAGCGAAACGGAAAGCGCACGACAAGCACATCGACAAGGCGAAGGAAACGGGGCACGGGATCGTGGCCCGAAGGAGGAGAAGGCCCACGAATGCTAATGTAGATGACGTTTCAGATGATGGTGACGATTCAGATGACAATTTGTCCGACAATTCGGACGACGACGAGTACGGCGGGTTGGATGTGACGGACG
>MDSY01128623.1_pt1 | contig 15209 bp, 10 predicted proteins | sample 811131 | NCBI WGS metagenome assembly MDSY01 (sample SAMN05326643, study PRJNA326480) | marine metagenome | isolation source: seawater | place: Atlantic Ocean: South West | collected 2010 | reverse complement strand
TGCCTAATCTGGACAAGTTCCCCATGATCCATTAGACCATCCTGAAAAAACATATTCTGAATTAGCAGTAGCTGAGAAATATAGACAACCTTCAGATTCATATGAACCCCCAGATGAATTTACTGAACCTCCTTCTCCTGAACTAACAGATAGAGTCTAATTTGATGTTGGAGGAATTACTTCCTCAGGACTGTCTGAAGAACAATAAATAAAAGTTAAAAGACAAAAAAGTTTTTTTATGTTTATTATGAATTTGAAATTTTTTTTTATTGATTACATTGACCTGATTATAGGAGCTCCTAAAATTCCACAAACACTATATTCATTTGTTAAACTCACTAGCTCTGAGAACATTTCTGCCCTAGACTGTCCCAGCTCCATATGAGCCTGAACTCCACCTGGACCATTATAAATCTCTGTTATTCCATATAATATATTTCCGGTTTGACCACTCTCAGGATCAAAAGGATTATTAAGCTCGGGACTTTTAAATACAACATAACACAAAACTACAGGTTCAACATTTCCATCAATATGATGGGTTTCTTTCATAAATTTTTCATGTGTTTCAAAAAAAGAATCCATTCTATCAGTTTTATCATTGGGAACAACAAAAGATACATGAAAACCTATACACCCAGATTTAATATTCATAATTAATTTTTTTAGTTATTATTCAATAATTAAATTACAAAAAACAATTAAATAAACTAAAAATTTATAATTAATAATCAGGAGTATCTCTAAAAATATTATCCAAGAGTTTAAACAACTACTCCATATATCCGGGAAAAATTCCATAATTATTTATATAGGTTCCAACTGATCCAACTAAAACATTATTTGGGGATAGATTCATAAAATTTCTTATTGCATAAGTAGAGTTTATACCTGTACAATGTGCTCCAACAAAATATTTAACTCCTGCATCTTTCATCTTACCTGCAGTCCATTTAAGCTTTTCTTTATCAAGCTTTAGTAGATGAAAACCTCCAAGGATTTTATAAATAGGTCTATCTGGAATTATTGTTTTTATATATTCCAGGGTGTTTGCTAAACCCGCATGCCCACAACCACTTATAAGAACTATTCCATTTTCAGTATCAAAAAATAATGATTGATCCTCAGGAATAACGTCTTCTACCTCTCCAACAATAGGATCAAGCATTTTTCCTAATTTACTCCAATTTTTTTCATCATATATTCTTGGAACTTTTCCAGTAGTCCATACTCCAGGAATAATTTGAGATGGTTTTGAATGAGATATAAATTTTACACCAATATTTTGAATAATTTCTTTATTATTTAGAATATAATGTTCTTTCCCAATTGGACTAGGTCTGGAATAAAAAATTCCTTCTCCAACATGAGCCTCCGCAAAAGAATTGGGATATTTATTTCTTAAATTAATCAACCCTCCTGTATGATCTTTATGATTATGACTTAAAAAAACATTTTTTATATTATTTAAGTCTATATTAAGTTCATTTGCATTTTGTAAAACAGTATTTTCTCTTGAACCAGTATCAAACAGAATTCTTTGATCATCAACTTCAATAATTGCTGAAAACCCCCATTCTCCAATGTAACTGTCTGAAAGCATTGTAGAAAGTATTGTTACCTTAAAGTTTTTAATTTTTTTTACCTGACTAAAAGAAGTTATATGAACTAAAATTAAAAGAATGAGTTTTTTTTTCATTAAGCTTTTTTAGGAAGATATAATAGTTTGAAATGTATTTTGAATCGAATTATATACTCTTTTAAGTTTTTCATTTTCTTCTATATCATTCAAATTTTTATTAAATGGTTCAACACTTATGCATCCGTTATAACCTTTTGATTTTAACATTGTCAAGAATTTTTTTAAGTCAATCATACCTGTAACTCCAGGTAAATTTCTTTCCAAATCTATTTGCTCAGAAGCGCTTCTTCCCAAAACAGCATCATTTATTTGGACAGAGACAATATCATTTGACTCTAAAAAAGCATAATCATCGACAGTATCTTCGGAACAAAACATATGAAATGAATCCAATAAATAACCTACACTTTTTTCGTCAATAGCATCTACAAGTGTTTTTAATTCTGAAATGGTATGTATAAATGGAAACTTATCTCTTGACATTAATGTTTTAGGTCCTACGTACTCCAGTCCCAAGCGCATATTGTAATCATTTAACAAGCTTGCTACTTTTTTTAAACGTGACTTATGAATATTAAAATTTTCAAAGTAATTATATTTTTTATTTGTTGGCATTATCCATGTCACAAAACCAGGAATCTTTAATTTTAATAGTGTTGGTAAGTTTTTTTTTAACTCCTCATAACCATTTAAAAAAGATTTTTCATCTAATCTAAATTGCACAGGCAGTCCTGCTGCGTCAAAAACAAGATTATGATCATTCATATTGTTAAGGTAAGTCTCAATTTGATCAGAAGAAAAAGAAATTAACTCAGCTGTTAATGGAGCAATAGCATTAAAATTATAATTGTATGCAAGAGATATTAGTCTATTTACATCTGTTTTTAACCCTATTGAACCAGGTACTAAACTTGATTTAAAGTTAGAATTAAAATTGGCTTTTGATAAATTAATTTCAGGTATTAAAATTGTACATACGGCAATTTTAGATGAGGATTTTATAAAACTTCTTCTTGTTAAATTATTTTTTACCATTCATAAATTTAAAAAAAAATATTTTTAAAATCCTATTAATTAAATTTAACTGCCTTTACTTTTAAATTTTCCTTTGTAGGATTGAAACAAAACTATTTTTCTTTTAGTATTAATAAAAAAAACCCCTATTAATAAAATAAAAGAAGCCAAAAGAGTCTGATTTGTAATGTTTTCATCTAAAAAATACCATCCAAGAATTATAGCAACTATCGGATTAACATAATTACTAGTTGAAACTTTTTCAGGAGATACTCTTCTCAACAAGTAATTAAATGACGTAAAAGCAATTATACTACCAAAAATTATCAGAAAAAAAAGAGATCCTTTTACTGAATCACTCCAGCTTAAAGGATTTGTCCACTTTTCGTTAAAACTAATACTCCCAAAGAATAAAAAGATACTTGCAAACAACATTTGATATCCGGTATTAACAAAAAAATTCTTTGGAAGATTAGCTTTTGCAACAAATAAACTTGCGAATGCCCAACTTATCATACACAAGAAAATTACAAACATTGCTTTATATGAATTCTCATTTTGTATAATTTCATTTTGATTAATTAATAAAAACATTCCAAAAAACCCAAGCAGAACTCCAATAAATGACAAAAAACTTATTTTTTTTCCCTCAAATATTCTCATTAAAACTAATACAACAAGTGGCTGAAGAGATGTTTCAAGCGCAGCTAAGCTTGAATCAATATATTGTAATGACCATACAAGTGCTCCATTTCCAAAACCTAAAAATAAAAAACCTGCTAAACAGCAATTTAAAGCTTGTTTTAAATTTATTTTTATTGATATCCCTATCAATTTTGAAAAAATCAAAATTAAGGCTGCAGAAATTATAAATCGTATTGATGCTAACATTAGCGGAGCAACCTCTTTTAACGCAATCTTATTAAAGAGATATGTTGAGCCCCAAATTATATATATGGATAGAAAAGCTAATACAACCAGGAAGATGTTTTTTCCCTCATTATTATTTTCATAATTTGAATCTGATTTCATAATTTGTAATTGAAAATAGATTTTGACAAAGCTAAGTTTTGTAAATAATAAATAGTTTATTATTAAAAATATTTTTACTACTTTATTATTATTTAAACTATTTTTGTTTAAAAATCATTTAGATGAAAACCTATACTCTAGAGGAACTTGCTAGTTTTATTTCAGGTGATATTCACTTCTCAAAAAAAATTACAATAACTGGTTTAAACGATCTCAAAAATGCTAACCAAAATGAAATTACATTTATAGGAAGTCGTAAATTCATTAAGTTTTGGGATAATTCAAAGGCAGCAGCAGTTATTGTTAGTGATTCTATAAAGATTAAAAGTAATGATAGGCCTTTAATCTATGTTAAAGATGCTGATATTGCTATGGCTATTCTTCTGGATGTTTTTTCTCCAAAACATGGTCCTGTTTTTGAACAAACCATTCATTCCTCAGCAATAATACATCCTAGTGCTAATTTAGGAAAAGGTGTTAAGGTTGGTCCTTTTTGTTATATTGGTAAAAATGTGAAAATTGGTGCGGGCACGATTCTGTATCCAAACGTGAGTCTTTTTGATGATAGTTCCGTAGGTAAAAATTGTATTTTTTGGTCTGGAACTGTCGTAAGAGAAAATTCAGTTATTGGAAATTCTTGCATATTTCATATTAACGTAAGTGTAGGTGCAGATGGATTTGGATACAGGTCTTCACCAGATGGAAATAGTCTTATTAAAATTCCACATATAGGCAATGTGATTATTGGGGATCATGTTGAAATCGGAGCCAATACATGCATAGATAAAGCTAAGTTTAGTAGTACTATTTTAGGTGATGGATGTAAAATAGATAATTTAGTCCAAATTGGCCATAATTGTATTTTAGGAAAATTTTGTGTTATGTCAGGTAGTTCTGGACTTGCAGGGACTGTGACATTAGGTGATGGAGTTATGATTGGAGGGGGTGCAAAAATAAGAGATCATATTACAATTGGTTCAGGTGCTAGTGTTGGAGCGTGCTCTGGTGTTATTTCAGATGTTCCTGAGGGAGGTTCTGTATTGGGGTATCCCGCTTCAGAATCAAGAGATATGCTGAAACAGTGGCTGGCCTTAAAAAAATTAGCTAAAGGTTAAAAGTTTCATAAAACAACTAATTAATCTTAACTCTACACCATGTTGGCTATATATTCTATCGTCTACTTTGATATCCTCCTCTGGAGCTTCTAGATTTTGAAGACTTATGTCGATTCTGATTTCTTCCCTTAACACCTTTTAATTTATTTAATTCGGGCTTAATGTTTGGATCAGGTTCAAAACCTTCTTTTACTTCAGAAGGGATCCTAGACCCTAATAAATTTTCAATATCTCTCAAATATAATTTTTCATCAATACAGACCAAAGAAAGAGCTTCTCCCTTGGCTCCTGCCCTTCCAGTTCGTCCGATCCGATGAACGTAATCCTCTGGAACATTGGGTAGTTCAAAATTAACAACATGAGGTAACAAAGGGATATCTAAACCTCTTGCAGCTATATCTGTGGCAACTAGAACTTCTACTAGTCCTTTTTTAAAACTCGCTAAGGCTTTTGTTCTTGCCCCTTGACTTTTATTCCCATGTATCGCTGATGCAGATATGTTTGCTTTTATCAATTTTTTGGTCAATTTATTTGCACCATGCTTAGTTCTAGTAAAAACTAAAACTTGAGACCAGTTACCCTCTTTTATAAGTTTAATAATCAAATCAGTTTTTTTAATTTTATCAACCCTATAAACCTTCTGAATTATAGCATCAACCGTAGTCTTTTCTGGGGTTGTTTCAACCAATACTGGTTGATGTAAAATACCTCGAGCAAGAATTTTAATTTCCTTTGAAAAAGTAGCAGAAAATAATAGATTTTGCCTTTGAATTGGTAACAAACTCATTATTTTATTTATATCCCTCTGAAAACCCATATCTAACATCCGATCAGCTTCATCAAGAACTAAAATTTCGACAGATGACAAAGAAAGAAGTTTTTGATTTTGTAAATCTAACAATCGACCCGGAGTTGCAATTAGTATATCTACTCCTTTTCGCAAAGAAGATACCTGAGGTTTTTGGTTTACACCTCCAAATACAACTGAGGAGTATATGTTTATATAAACACTGTATTCTTTTACATTTTCATATATCTGAGCTGCAAGTTCTCGAGTTGGAGTAAGAATTAATGCACGAATTTTACGATGTCTATCAATGTTTTTCTGAGAAAGTAGTTGTAACAAAGGTAAAGTGAATCCTGCAGTTTTACCAGTTCCTGTTTGAGCAGAGGCTAAAATATCTTTACCTTCTAAAATAATTGGAATTGCTTTCTCTTGAATAGGAGATGGTTCTAAATATCCTTTTTCTGAAATTGCTCTTAAAAGTGATGAGTTTAGGCCAAGGTTATTAAATTTCATTAAAATATTTTTTTTATTTGATAACAAAAATAGGTTTCTTTAATTCTAATTAATAGTCAAAGAAACATTATCTATAAAAATTCCAGATCCAAAAACCCCATCATAATTTCCAGCTTTTATAGCGATGAAAACTGTTCCATCTGAAGTCATATTTAAATTAGAAAAAACAACATTTCCATTGACATCAAGTAATGAAGTTGTTGGAATTGGACAACCAGTAGATGCAATTTCAAAAACAGATCCCTCAAAAGAATTAACTCCACAATTTTCGCCTTCTCCAAAACTTTTAACAAAAACCTGAGCGCCATTTGAAATATATTCATCTCCGCTTGCACCTTCAATTGGATCTGTACCAAAATAAATTTCAAACCAAGAGTTGGAAGTTCCACCGCTTCTCAAATAAACATCAAAATTGTAGCTAACTCCCTCCTCAACTGCGACTTCTTGCCATAAAATGGCATTGGAAAATTTAATACCCTGAACTCCTCTAAAAACAAATTCACCATCAACAAAACCATGATTCACTTCATTATCAGAATTAGTCCAAAGCTGCCTGTAATTCCATGCACCAGTATTATCCATATTTCCATCCAAAATTAGATTATTATTGGTCACTGAGGTTGGTGTCGAACTTCCTGAACCTACTTCATTTATTTCAATAGCTGCACCTGAATTAAATGAGAGTATATTTGAGAAAGATTTACTACCTGATTGATCTTTAGTAACTACTTGCCAGTAATAAGTATTAAAAGGTTGGATAATTATATCTAAACTATCTCCCGTGGAAACACCTCTGAGTGAAGTTGGAGGATAATAATCATCCATTAATATATGGTTTTCTATGACTTCATTATTCAAATCACTTGAAATCCACTGAAGAGTAATTAGACCAGCCGAAATATTTTCATCTTGTTCTGGGGAGATTAGCTCTGCTTGAAAAGGAATATTATTTTCTTGAGGAACTCCTGAATTATAAAAAGACCAAACTGAACTTTCACCATCAATTAAAGAACCATTTTTTTGAGAAATTACTTGCCAATTATATGCCTCTCCCCTCTCTAATAAAACATTAGCTTGCAGCGATGTTGTATTTATAATTTGAATTGAGCTATCTTCAATAAGAGTTATAATTAGAGAGTAGCTGTCAGTATTATCAGAGGAATTCCATCTAAAATTCACTTCACTTTTTGTTGAAGAAATTATATTCCCTTCATTACAATCTGTATTATTTTCTGGAAAAATTAAAATCGCAGGAACAGGATTTAAATCTTCAATCTTATCTTTGGAGCAACTCAAAAAAGTAGATAATATTAAAAGTAAAACTAGGAATAAATTTTTTTTCATTGTTTCACTATTTTATATGTAAAAGTTTTTTCAAGTTTTATTAATTTCAAAATATAAAACCCACTAGGAATATAAGAAACATCAATTTTAGAGGTGCCACTTAATTTAGTTGAATAAACCAAATTACCCATTATATCATAAAGTCGAACTTTCAAATTTTCAATTGTTAAGTCCCTGATTTCAATATTTATAAAATCTCCTGAAATTGGATTTGGATATATTTCTGGCATATCAACTAGGTTAAATTCTTCCTTATAAGTTCCTTGACAATCAAAATTAGTTTTAACTATCAAATTATTTTTATTATGTGACAAAGGAATTGTGATATTACTTTCTGATGTTTTGTATATTCTTTTATTTAATTCGATATGGTAAGTTTCAGCTCCATTCAAGTTTAAAGATAATTGATATGTATCAGGGTTAATAGCTGAAATTACAGTTAAAGGTTTCGGCTCTTTAATGACAATTTCAAAACACTGTTTAATATTTGTAGCATTTGTCAACTTTATGCACAAATTATAACTACCAGATTTTAGTTCTGAAAATTCAGTTGATGATGAAAATATTTTACTAGTCTCAATACTATTGATTTCTATTACTGCTGTAAAATTATCTGATTGACTAGATAAAATATAGAGTCGACCATTATCACTTGATATACAAGTTTCATCCTGAGTCCTGAGAGTGAAATTATTAGTTGGAATTGGCTCTAATGAACAACCTTGTTCATTAACATAAGAAATAATTGATGTGTCTGGACATTGATCTAAAACATCATTTATCCCATCTCCATCGGAATCAGGATATGTTATTTCAATCCAATTTAAATTAAAATCACCACTAACAACTTTAATTCTAAGGGTGTAATTTCCGGCTGGTAATTGAATTTTTCCAATAGTGTTTTCCCAGTTTTGCCAACCTTGAGTAATTGGAAATAGCATCTCTGAAAGCCAAGTTTCAACTCCTTCAGAGTTTAATGAATAAAAAGCTATCCTACCTGAATTTGATTCAGATGCTATCCTTGCTTTAATATCATATTCATAGAGTTTTTCAACCTGTACTAAATAATCAATATAATCCCCTGGATTAGTATATCCAATATTAAAACCTCCCCCTACATCAGTTGTTGATTCAGTATCAATACCATACATGTAATAGTAATTTTCAGATTCAATTTTTCCAGGTATTTGAAATAATTTTGGAACTTTATTTACAACAGGCAATTGATTAAAAACTTCCAGAATATTTCCTTGATTTGTAAAAATCATATTTCCATCATAATTTAAATTCACTTGATCACCAAAGACTATGGGGTTTGATAATAACAAATTAAAAGTCTTTTCTTCATCATCTTGATAACTGACAGAAATAACCTCTCTTTGAATTTGATTTACATTCAAAAAAAAGTTTTGTATCGCAATATCAAGAGATGATTTATCTATATTTTGATTAACTGATATTTTTATCAAACTTCCGTCAATACTAGTCTCAGCTGCTAAAACTTTAAAACCAACTGAACTTAACTCTCCTGTTTTCTCAAAAATTAAACTAGAAATATTGAATGAAGTAGTACCATCAATTTTTAGTTTTAGTGTATGAAGTCCCTGATCTAAAATAATATCTGTAAATGATTGTGATATAAACTCATTCCATTCACCAGAACCCTCTGTTGTTAGTGTTGACGTAATTAATTCATCATCTAATTCCAAATGGAATTTACCTCCTGCTTGAATAGCAGCTATTCGTGCATCCATTTTATAAACGGCAGTTTCTGATATAGTCAAAGTATAATTCATCCATTCTCCTTGCTTAGTAAATCCTACATGATACCCATTACTAAATGAATTATCATTATTCGTCTCAATATCAACCCCATCATTACGATATACCCAACCCGAATTCCATGCTTGAAAATTTCCAGTAGAAAGCTGATAATTTGCATCATCTAAGTCATAATAAGCTATCCCACTTCTTCCCATATCATAGTCAGACATGTTTATAACCCCTGGAATTTGATGAAAAACATAAGGAATTGTTTGATCAGATAAGACTTGTCGAATTTGAGAATCATGGACATCTTTCTGATAGTCGCACTGCAAACTATTTGTATTGCTTGCTAAATCCATCATGATTGAAAATGACTCTTCTATTGATGGTTTTGGTAAATTACCTCTCCAATATTCTAAAATATTTTTATAACCCTGAGAAAATTTAATAGAATAGGGGCTCACAATAGTTTCAATTCTTTTCATAGGCCACCATGACCAACCTATGTTGTTATCCTCAAATAATTTAATCGCATCTCTAAACCAAACATTTGAATTTTCTCCAGCTTCTCCCATCCATAAAGGAACATTATTTTCTTCTCTCAAATCTAAAACCCACTTTATAGATCCAGTGTTATTTTCACTCCAATACTTATGAAAACTATATACCATATTTTCATCCCAAGGAGGGGAAAGACCTTTGAAATCATTTGCAAATCCATTGCCTTCTATAAAAATTATATGTTCCTGATCAACTGTTCGGATAGCCGTTGTAATATCCTCATAAAGTAATCTTAACGCTTCATTATCATTTTCAAGCCCCCAATTAACCTCATTCAATAAATCATAACCACCAATCCATATTTCATCTTTATATCTATCGGCCAGCTTCTTCCAAAGGGCTATAGTTTTGTTTTTATTCTGATCACTTTCCCAAAGCGAAGGTAAGTCAGAATCATAATCTGATATAGCTGCATTTGCTCCTTGACCTCCTGGAGCAGCATGAAGATCAAGGATAAGATACATTTGATTTGCCTCACACCAATCGAGGAGATTATCAATCATTGTAAAACCTTTAGTTAACCAGGTGTTTTCACCCACAATAGATTCTTTTTCTATTGGAAGAGTAAATAAATTATAATGCATAGGAACTCGAACACTATTAAAACCCCAAACTGATAATGAATCGATATCTGATCGTGTTACATGATTTTCGTGCCAGCGATCAAAAAATAAATTAGTTTTATCTTGTCCAAAAAGGTCTACAAGTCTCTCACGAAATTCATGTTGAGTATCAGCAACATCAGAAGACTGCATCATATATCCTTCCATAAGCATCCATCCCCCAAGTCCCATTCCGCGAAGAATAACTTCATTCCCTTCTTGATCAACAATATTTTTTCCTTGAGTTCTTAGTCCCTGACTAAATAAATTCATGGAACAAAAAAAGAAAGCATAAAAAATGAATTTCACTTTCATCTAACAAAATATATATTAAATTTTTAAACGATAAATATATAAATTCATTTATTGATAAATTTAATATATATTAACAAAAATAAGATACAATGAAAACAAAGGCAGCTGTTTTAAATAAAATGAAAATATAAAGGCCTTATTCAAAATAAAAACCCCTCAGAATCGAATCCTTGTGGGTATACTCTCCGCGATTTAAAGAGGTTGTTGTAAAAATAAAAGCAACTGGACTATGTCATTCAGACCTATCAGTAGTTGATGATAATAGACCAAGACTTCTTACCATGGTTTTAGGTTATGAATCTGCAGGAGTAATTATTGAAATTGGCAAGAGTGTGAGTAAACTCAGAGAGGGATCTAAGTGCAGAATTGAAGATTTTTTGGAAATTAAGTATATGTGTTTTGGAAATATTCTTTAAAATAAATTTATGAGTGAAAAAATATTACAAAATCGATCTAATTATAAATACTTTTATTCAATCTCAACTCGTTGGAATGATAATGATATATATGGGCATATTAATAATATAACATACTACTCCTATTTTGATTCTGCTGTAAATCAATATTTGATTGAACATGCCGGGTTAAACATTCACGATTCCCCCATAGTTGGTTATGTAGTTCACTCGAGTTGTAATTATTTGTCAGGGATCTCTTATCCTGGAATTATAGATGTTGGAATTGTTGTTAAAAAGTTAGGAAACAGCTCAGTTACATATGAAATTGGGATATTTAAAGATGGAGAAAATAAAGTTTCTGCCTATGGAAAGTTCGTTCATGTTTTTGTAAACAGATCAGAAAAAAAGTCTGTTCCAATACCAATAAATATCTTAGAATCTTTAAATGAGCTTTTAATGAATTAAGATTATAAGTATCTCTCAAGCCAATCAAGATGTTGTTTGATCAAATCATTTCTTGGAACATAGTGGTCTGATTCATAAATAAAATGCTTTTTATTTTTATTATTTTTAAATATAAAAAAACCTCTATAATTATAGAGGTTTTTTTATATATGGATTTAATCCCTTAGAACATCAGGAGCCTTAATTGCTTTAAGTTTAGATTTAATCAGCGGTAATATTTCGTTGTGCATCATCATTACTTCTGATGTCAAATTAGAAAGCATTTTAGATGCTATTGATAAACTCTTTTTGTGTAATCCAGTGGGTCCATAAGTAGTTCTCATTCCAGAACCCGCAGCTCTTAAATGAGTTTGAATTGAAGGTGGATTTCTTTCACCAATTTCAGACCTTGAGGAATAACCTTGTATCTGGGTTTGTAATTCAAATAATATTTTTTCTGCACTAACCAAATCATTAGACAATGTTCCGGGAATACTTAGGGATTTATTTGCAGAAGTTTTGTATGCATTTAAAAGCTTTGAATTTTCACTCATCATTTTATTTGCCACTGCAAGATTTGTTTGCAGCTCTGTAAATTCATTTCTATATGAGTTATAAGTTTCATAGTCTGCTCCCTTTAGAACACCATCACGAATAGAGTTTACATCAAAATCAACTGGACCATCCAATAATTTATATTTTCCATTAGCTTCTAGATATATACTAGCGGTGTATTTACCTGGAATTGCCATTGGACCTCCCCAGCTTCTCCAACTTCTTCCCTGCCCTCTTAAGTTTCGATCAGGATCGATAGGGCTTGAAGAAGAATGTCTTAGGTTCCATGAAATTTTTTGTGTTCCTTTTTTTGCTGGTTGACTTATGTTGTTTACTATATTTCCATCCGAGTCTTTAACACTTAACCAAACCATTGCTCTTTTTTCGTTTTTTTCATCTTCTAACGCATCCCATCCTGGAAATGGAATATCAGAATTTGCTTTGTTAAGCTGAGCCTCTTTTTTCATTCTTTTTTGTTTACTAGTAGAAAAATCTCCATTCAAATGATAAGTAAACACTGCACCAAAAGTCGGATTTTCGGCAAAATAATAATCTGCTCCAGTATTTCCAGTAGTACTCTTTGGGTTATACCATTTGGCTGGTCTAGGACTATACAATTTGGCCTCCTTTTTCAAATTATCTGGAGTCATTTCTCTTAATGCACTATAGTCATCTAAAACAAAAAAACCTCTACCAAAGGAAGCTGCAACCAAATCATTTTCTCTTTTTTGGATAACTAAATCTCTTATACCCATATTAGGGGTGCCAGGCAATCTATTCCAGACTTTACCAGAGTCTAAAGAAGTGTAAACACCTGATTCAGTAGCAACAAAAAGTAAATTTTTAACAACTGGATCTTGAACCAATCTCCATATTAATAATCTATTTGGTAAATTACCTTTGATTGATTTCCATGTCAACCCTTTGTCTATACTTTTATATATGTAAGGATTAAAATCTCCCTCCTTATGATTATCTAAACTTGCATATACTGTGTTTTCATCAAATAAATCAGCTTTTATATCATTAACAAAACTTCTGGAGGGAATACCTAATTTAGTAACAGGGATTTTTGTCCAACTTTCACCTCCATTTGAAGTTACCTGGATAAAACCATCATCTGTTCCTGCATATATGAGACCCTCTTTTAATGGAGACTCTGATAAGGATGTTATAGTATTATAATTAGACATCGCTCCAACATCCCATGCATTATCCCAACTTTGTTGACGTCCCATAATAGGTAAAGTAATTCTCTCTTCGTTTCTTGTTAGATCTTTAGAAATTGGGGTCCAATCATCTCCCCTATTTTCTGATTTCCATACTCTTGAAGATGCAAAATAAAGTCTAGATGATTCATGAGGACTAACCAAAATTGGTGCATCCCAATTATATCTTTCAAATGGATCTCCTAAATTAGGCTGAGGTTGGATCATTACTTGATCACCTGTAGTCAAATCAATTCTGTGAAGACCTCCTTGTTGAGTTTCAGCGTATATAATTTCGTTGAACTCAGGGTCAGTAGCAGATTGATGACCGTCAGCACCCAAGGTTTTATACCAATGTTTATTACTAATTCCCTCTCTTTCGTCTGTAGCTGAAGGGCCTCCAGCTGAACCATTGTCTTGGGTACCCCCAAAAATATGATAAAAAGGTTTGTAGTTATTAACTGCAACTTTATAAAATTGAGTTAAAGGAAGATTCTTTATATATCTCCAGGTATCAGCTAGATCAAAACTTTCATAAATTCCTGCATCTGTTCCCAACATTAGGTAGTCAGGGTCATCATTTTTAAAAATTAAAACATGATTATCAGAGTGCTTTTTTTGTTCTTTCAACTGGTTAAATGTTGTCCCACCATCTTCAGAGGTTAGAACTCTAACATTCATTAAATATAAACGATCAAATTTGTGGGGACTAGCATATAATTCTTGATAATAATGGGGCCCTGTAGCTCCAGATACAGTATTTGACATTTTTTTCCATGTTTCCCCCTTATTTTCAGATCTAAAAACACCTCCTTTTGTTCTATCTAGTTCAATAGCAGCGTAAATCACATCAGGATTCTGTGGGGAAATTGCTAATCCAATTTTACCTTTATTAGATTTCGGTATACCGTTATTTAATTTTTTCCAATTATCTCCTCCATCATCTGATCGATAAATTGCAGTTCCTGGTCCACCTCCCATTAAAGCTGCAACAGTTCTGTGACGGTCCCATGTGGCAGCATACAATGTGTTCGGATTTCTTGGATCAATTAATATATCCGTAACTCCTGTCCACTGTTTATTACCCAAAGTTTGAACCCATGTTTTTCCACCATTTTTAGTTTTATATAATCCTCTTTCTCCTCCTTTACTCCAAAGAGGACCTTGAGCAGCAACCCAAACAATATTGGGATCAGTAGGATGTACTATAATTTTTGAAATATGTTCTGATTTTTTTAAACCCATATTTTTCCATGTCTTTCCTTCATCATCAGATTTATATATTCCGTCACCATACGCAACATGACGTCCTCCCACATTTTCGCCAGTACCAAGCCATATTGTTGAGGGGTTATTGGAATCAATAGTCACGCAACCAGTGGAATAAGAAGATTGATTATCAAATAAAGGTGTCCATGTTGTGCCGGCATTTTCAGTTTTCCACAATCCACCTGAACCAACTGCTACATACCAAGTATTTTCATTTGTTGGATGTATAGCAATATCAGCTATTCTACCTGATAAAAAAGCAGGTCCAATATTTCTAAATTTAAAAGCTGATAAATCTATTCTATTATTTGTTTTTGATTCTTGTTTTTTTTGTCCCCTCTTTCTCTGAGCATTTATAGGTGAGATACTAAAAATAAATAGAATACTAAATACTAATAAACTGAGTTTTTTCATTTTATTTTTTTTGTTTTAATTTTATTGATATTATCAATGATTAGATATTATATATTGTAAAAGGTTTAAATTTTGATAAATCAGTATCAATATATAAAATTTTTATGTTTTTGCATGAAATTGATTATTAGTAAATCATAATTGAAAAATTTAATGATCTTTAAACTCATTGGATTATCAATAGGAACAATGATGGACCAAAAAATAAAAGAAAAAGGTAAACAATTGG
>MDSY01033738.1_pt1 | contig 15210 bp, 11 predicted proteins | sample 811131 | NCBI WGS metagenome assembly MDSY01 (sample SAMN05326643, study PRJNA326480) | marine metagenome | isolation source: seawater | place: Atlantic Ocean: South West | collected 2010 | reverse complement strand
GTTTAAAAAATAATGAATGGGGAGTTTCTTTTCAATCTAGGTTATGGCCAGGATGGATAAAGCCATGGACTGACGTAGAGTTAGAAAGGCTTCCAAGATCAGGAAAAAAGAAAATAGCTGTGGTCTGCCCAGCTTTTGTAGCAGATAACCTTGAAACCTTAGAAGAAATCAATATTCGAGGAAAATCTAAATTCTTAAATTCTGGGGGAGAAAGCTTTACTTATATACCCTGCCTTAATTCAGATAATTTATTCTTAGATTGTCTTGAGGGATTAATTAGTAAAAAAAAAGAGAGCTAAGGTCAGGGAAGGTCAATCCTTAGCTCTCAGAAGTTTCAATCTACCAGGTATAGGGGTACCTTTTTTTGAGATTGAATAAGCTACCTTTTATAGTCTATAGCTGTATCGACTGTCCTAGATTGGGGTCTGCCTGGACCCCTTTCCTTTGGACGTTGCACTTTTTATCTAATTTAGAAATTTCTCCTAATAGACACACGGGCATTTAAAGGTTCACCAACTGAAGCTTGGTGAGTACTGTGTGAATGTGGAAAATATAGTCGATCACCTAGATTTTCAATATTCAATTGAATGCTTGTTCCTTCTGAAATTTCATAATAAGCAGCAAAATCTACCCTTGTATAATCTGGAAGAACAAGACCTGGCTTATTGTTACTAATATTAGATTCTCCTTGGCGAGTAAAACCTATTCCATAACCGAACTTGTCACTAACTTGGTATGTGGTCCATAGTGAAACAGTATGCTCAGGAATTTCTCTTGGCTCTCCGCCTGAACTAGTCTTTCCATCCATCTTGCTATATCCAAACTGGACATAAAGTTGATCATTAACTTGACCTTTAAGTTCAAGCTCTACCCCATCTACTCTTAAACCAACAATCTCAGCACCTTCGCCTGATTCATCACGAGTAGCTACTGTTTGTTCGCTATCAAAATAACTAGCTCTAAGACTTAAATCAGGAGTGATATCCCAATTTACACCTATCTCTGAATTTTCGTAAACATCAGGATCTAAAGCAGCTGAACTGGCTGTAAGTTTCTTGAATTGTTCACCAGATCTTGGCAAGAAACTTTCGCTGTAACTATAGTAAACAGAAACATTATCTTGTGGTTTAAAGATAACTCCAGCTCTTGGAGAAAATTCATCATCATTTCTAGATTGAGAAGTTCCCGATTTAATATCATCAACAGTAATATCAAATTGATCAATACGACCACCCAACATCAGCTTGAGGTTATCACTAACATCAATTTGATCTTGAATATAAAAAGAAGTTACTTCTATGTCTGAAGTTGTCTTACTCTTTAATTTGGTATTGAAATTAACACCAGTAGAAACTCCAGCTGAATTTACTCCTATGTTAAGAGGTCTTGATACATTAAAAGACTCTTTGTCTTTTTGAGTAGTAGACCAATAAGAGTCATAGCGATGATTCTTATTATCTGTATCAATCATCTCAGCACCTATCAAAATTGTGTGAGTAGTTGATCCTATTTGGACCTCATTTATCAAGTTACCTGAAATGATAAGGTTTTCACGTTCAGTTGGATCTCTATATCCATCCAGGGTTACTACATTGGTAGTTGCATTGTAACCAGAAGCATATAAATTTTGATAAAGCTTCTCAAATTCACTTGATGTAATGGAGAAAATACCCTTCGAAGTTTCAGAAAAATTGTGAGTTAGACTTCCTCTAAAAATATCAGCTTCAAGTGTTGTTATGTTTAAATCAGAAGTACCAAAGACTATGCTTTTAAGGCTTTTGACAGGAACGCCATTGGCTGTGGGAATTCCTCTATCAATCATTCTTTCATGATCAGCATTTTCATAAGAAAGATCTAATATTGTATCTTCGCTTAGTGCCACTCTTAAAGTTGGATTAAAGCCAACTCTATCACCATCGTAAAAATCTCTATGGTTTTCAAGGGCATCAACATGAACATTTATACGAAGTGCAGAGTTTTCACTTGATTGAATGTTGTAATCCAGTGCAAGGTCTGTAGACCCAAAATCATCAGCACCAAGATCAAAAGATCCAAACTGCTCACCTATAACGGCCTTCTTCGTAACTCTATTAATAATACCTCCTGTACCTCCACGACCAAATAAAAGTGCATTTGGCCCTCTTAAGATTTCAACCTGATCAACGTTATATAAAGAACGGTAATACTGGACATCATCTCTTACACCATCCTGATAAAAGTCTGCAGTTGACCTAACTCCCCTGAAAACAACCGCATCACGGTGCCCTTCTCCTTGAGAAGTATTTACACCCGGAGTGTAACGGACAATATCTCCAATCTCCCTAATACCTTGTTTACGAATATCTTCATCTGTGACAATCGACAAAGTTTGGGGAACATCCAGAATTGGTACTGGTGTCTTTAGAGCTTGTACTTGGTCAGAATAAAGAACATTGCCTTTTACAACAACCTCTTCTACTTCATCTGCTATCGCAGCTGAACTTATAGAGACTAATAAACCTATAAATAATGTAGTAATCTGACGATAAAATTTTGTTAAATCTTTCATAAAAATACCCTTAATAAATTATTTGTAATTGATAATCATTCGCATTGTAAACGAGAATGATTATTATTTGCAAGAAAAAGATTTATAGTTTCTTTTGTAAATTTTCTTATGAAAGCTTTATATAAAGGGACTTTTATAAATCAAAAAAAAGATGGTAATATTTGAACTGAGAAGTTATTGATAATCATTCTCAAATAGTTAGAATTTATTTATGAATAAACAAATACTCTCTTTGTTCTTATTATTCTTTGTAGCTACTACTGCTGCTCAAGAAGTAAATATTTATACTTCAAGACATTATGATTCCGATGATGCTCTTTATGAAGAATTTACAAAAGAAACTGGTATCAAAGTTAATATAATTTCTTCTAAAGGCGGGGCATTATTAGAAAGGCTAAAATCTGAAGGGAAAAATTCTCCTGCTGATATTTTTTTTACTGTAGATGCAGGAAATCTTTGGAAAGTTCAAAAAGAAGGTTTTTTTAAAAGTATCAGTTCTGAAAAGATCTTTTCAGTAGTGCCAAAAAATCTAAGAGGGCCAAATAATGAATGGATAGCTGTTGCAAAGAGAGCAAGAGTTATCTTTTACAACCCCAAGAATATTGATTCAAAGGAAATTGAAGATTTTAATTACGAAGATTTAGCTAATCCAAAATGGAAAAATAGAATTGTAATTAGAAGTTCAAGCAATATGTACAATCAATCTCTTGTTGCTTCGCTTATAAAGAATCTAGGCGAAAAGGAAACTGAGGTATGGGCAAAAAATTTAGTTTCCAATTTTGCAAGAAAGCCCCAAGGTAATGATAGATCACAAATTATTGCAGTTGCAAACGGAGAAGCAGATTTAGCTGTAGCCAATAGTTACTATATAGGGATTATGCTTTCAGGTTCAGCAGGTAAAGAACAGCTAGAAGCTGCAAGAAAGGTAAAAATAATTTTTCCTAACCAAAACAATAGAGGCACCCACATTAATATAAGTGGTGCGGGGATATTAAAGAATTCACCAAATCCTGAAAATGCAAATTTATTTCTTGAATTTCTTCTTTCTGAAAAAGTTCAAAAGTATATGGTAAATAAATCGTATGAATATCCAGTAGTAAAAAACGTTCTTCCGAGTAAGGAGATTTTAAGTTTAGGGCTAGATTTTAAAGAAGATGATACTTCAGTAGAAAGTTTCGGAGAACTTAATCCTATTGCTGTAAGATTAATGGATAAATCTGGTTGGAAATAGCAAATACCTAGTTTAAGCTTAGGCTCATTAATTTAATCTTAGTTATTAAAATTGAACACGTTGTCCTTGTGGAGACTACTCCCTTTTGCAGTCCTGATAGTATTTACTGCTCCTATTCTAATTGTCCTATCTAGTCTCTTAGGAGATTATTCAGAAAACTGGATTCATATTTATGAATATGTTCTTTCAGATTATTTAACTACTTCTATGCTACTAGTTCTAGGCGTTTCTTTTTTGGTAACAATACTAGGAACAGCTACAGCATGGATAGTTTCTAATTACAACTTTATTGGCAAGAACACTTTCGAATGGGCTCTCATTCTTCCTCTTTCTATTCCACCTTATATACTGGCTTATACTTTTACTGGTCTTTTTGATCCTTTTGGTGATGCTAATAATTTAATAAGAACACTCTTTAATCTCCAAGAAAATAGTGTTTTTTTTCCCAATGTGCGAAATATCTATGGAGCTATAATTGTTTTTTCCTTCACACTTTATCCTTATGTTTATTTAGTTTCGCGAACTTCTTTTATTAACCAATCTACTGCAATGAAAGATGCTGGGAGGATTCTTGGATTAAATGAGTTTCAAGTCTTTTATAAATTAGCCTTGCCTTTGATTAGACCAGCAGCTATTGGTGGCTTAATGCTAGTCATTATGGAAACACTATCTGATTTTGGAGCAGTTGATCATTTTGCTATACAAACTTTCACTACAGGTATTTTTAGAACATGGTATGGATTATATGATTTTCAGACAGCTATGCAGCTTGCATCTTTATTACTTTTGACAGTTGGGATCTTCTATGTAGTGGAAAGGAGATCTAGGGGAGGTAAAATTTATACATCTAGTAATTCTACTTTTTCTCCAATACCAGAGAAAAGGTTAACAGGTTGGAAAGCATTAATTGCTTTTATAATTTGCTTTGTCCCAATCTTTATTGGATTTATTTTACCAATAATAGAGCTTTGTATATGGACCTTCGAGGTAAATTTAGAGTTCTTCAATTATAAATTTCTTATTAATTCAATGAATACCTTTGCCTTATCAATAACAGCTGGAGTTATTTGTGCAGCTTTAGCTTTATTAATAAATTTTTCAATTAGGTTCAAACCAAGCTTCCTAATAAAGAAATTTAGTACCTTACTTTCGATTGGATATGCAGTGCCAGGACTTATTTTAGCTGTAGGAATGGTTCAGCTACTGGTTTACTTAGATTCGCTAGTATTATCTAAATTTAATTTAATTCTCACTGGGTCTTTGTTCGGTCTTCTACTTGCTTACATAATAAAGACTTTCGCTCTTGCAAACTCTTCTATTGAATCCGCTTACGAAAGAATAAGCTACTCCTTAGATGACTCATCTAAATTGCTAGGTTCCACAAGCTGGAATATGCTAAGTAGAGTTCATATCCCCTTGCTTAAAACAGGCATTTTAACCTCAGTATTATTGGTCATGTCCGATGTAGTTAAAGAATTACCTGCAACTCTTATACTTAGGCCTTTCAATTTCGAAACTCTTGCTGTATCAACTTATATCTACGCCTCAGAGGAAAGAATGTTGCAAGCTGCAGCACCAGCAGTAGTAATTGTTCTGGTGGGGTTGATCCCAATAATATTTCTTTCAAAAATGATAAGATCATCGAGGCCAGCAGGAACAGATGAGTAATTTTATTTTGGAGATCAAAGGAATAAGTCATTCATATAATGAAGATGACTTATCCCTAGATAACATAGATCTAGGAATCCTGTCTGGAGAAAAAGTAGCCATTCTTGGACCATCCGGATGTGGGAAAAGTACACTTTTAAGGTTAATTGCTGGACTTGAAAAGCCAAAAGAAGGATTGATAAAAATAAATGGCCTTGAGGTGTCCAATAAAGATTTTTTAACTCCTCCTGAAAAAAGAAATGTTGGTTTAGTAGTTCAAGAGAAAGCTTTGTTTCCTCATTTAAAAGTTAAAGAAAATATTAGTTTTGGAATTAGAAAAAAAAGTGAAAAAGATACTATAGTTTCTGATTTATTAGATCTATTTAAGATAACCAGTTTAGAAAATAAGTACCCTCATGAGATTTCAGGAGGTGAGCAGCAAAGAGTGGCGCTTGCTAGATCTCTTGCTCCTAATCCAAAAGTTCTAATGCTAGATGAGCCATTTAGTGCGCTTGATAAAGATTTGAAAGAAACCCTTTATAAAGAAGTGTCAGAGGTCTTTTTAGAAAGAGGTTCTACTATTCTTTTAGTTACGCATGACTCCAATGAAGCAGAGATCATGACTAATAAACAAATAAGAATGGAGCATGGTCAGTTCTTATAAGTAAAAAAGTACTGAGACTATAAGTGACTTTTCAATAGGTGCGCTATTAATGATCGTGTGTACTTTTAAGATCTTTCTCTATATCTTCATGATCTCCAACCATGATGTGCTTTTCGCTCTTAGTAACAAATCTCTCTAAAAGAGGTATAAACAATAACGGGATGGCCCCTCCAACAACTATTCCTAAAGCTGCAGAGCGCATAGTTGGATCCAATGCAGCAGCAATTAAATCTGCAAAAATATGTGCTATTACCGCGCCTATAATTCCTGCTATATGTCCATTGGAAGCAAGTTTTAGAAGTCTGTTAATACTCCAACCGCTGTAATAACCTATGATAAGTATGCTTACATGTATTAAACCGAAGATAAAACCCCGCATTACTCCTTGATCTAATTCTACAATACCCATTTTTTTATCTAAATTTTATCCAGCTCAAAAGCTTCATGTAGAGCTATTACAGCTTTCTCCATTAAACCCTTTTCAATTACAACGGATATTTTAATTTCAGAAGTAGTTATCATTAGAATATTAATTTCATTATCTGCTAGAACTTGAAACATTTTACTGGCTATACCTGATTGGCCCCTCATTCCTCTTCCAACGACACTCACTTTGGCTATATCACAATCAACCTCTATAGAGCCTCCTCCAAGAGATTCTGAGGTCATCTTTAATATTCTTTCAGCCTCATTTGCCGATGATTCATTTACTGTAAAGGTAAAATCTGTAGTATTTTCATCACTTATATTTTGAACTATAACGTCAACATCTATACCTGAATCACTTATCGGACCAAGTATTTTAGCTGCTATTCCGGGTAAATCAGGAACTCCTCTAATAGTTAGTTTAGCTTCGTTATCTATACTACTTATTCCAGAAATTACGGGTCTTTCCATATCACTTATCTCCTCTACTAAAGTCCCTTTACCTGCAGAAAAGCTAGAAAGAACTCTTATAGGCATATCATGTTTACTTGCATATTCTACAGCACGAAGTTGTAGAACTTTAGCTCCAGTACTAGACAGCTCCAACATTTCTTCGAAAGAAATATTGTGTATTAGCCGTGCTGCAGGACAAATTCTTGGGTCTGTTGTAAAAACACCATCTACATCAGTATATATTTCACATTTATCGGCCTCTAAAGCTACTGCGAGTGCAACTCCAGTTGTGTCTGAGCCTCCTCTGCCTAAAGTTGTAATATCTCCAGTTTCATTCATTCCTTGGAATCCAGTTACTACTGGGATGATACCTTCATTGATATCTTTATTAATCTTGTCTACTTTTACATCTAAGATTTTAGCCTGAGTATGCTTATCATTAGTAATTATGCCTAATTGATAGGCTGTATAAGATTTAGATTTAAGGCCTTTTTTAGATAATGCCATAGCCATTAGAGCTACAGAAGTCTGTTCACCTGTTGAAACTAAAGCATCGTATTCTCTTGGTTCAGGATTAGGGTCTATTGATCTAGCTAAGTCAATTAGCTTATCAGTCTCACCTTCCATTGCTGATAAAACAACAACAACTTTATCGCCAGCTTCAGTAGTTTTAGAGATGATATCAGCTACTACTTTAATCCTATCAACACTTCCTACAGAAGTTCCTCCGTATTTTTGTACAACCAGATTAGTCATATTATAAAAAAGGCGGCTATTCTATATCACTAAGAACTTAATGAAAGAATAAATTCAGGAAGAGAAGACAGAACTAAATTTATATCTTCTAAACTCTCTACTCCACCTTGGGAAAAGTCTGCCCTTCCTCCTCCGCTTCCACCTAATTGACCTACAAGGTAATCAATAACCTTTCTGCAATCAACGGGGACATTTTTACTGCAACATACAACTATAGGTTTTTTATCACCATCTTCTGATAAAAATACTACAATTATATTTTCATTCTCATTTTTTAATTTATCTGCAGCTTCTCTTAATTCCGATGAAGCCATACCATCAATTTTTTTTGCCACTAACTTATAAGGACCTACTTCTATTGACTCTTCAGAGATATTTTGAATTGATTCTCCTATATTTTTACTCTTAACTGCCTTCTCTTTTTGCTTTAATTCTTTATTCTCCAAGATTAATTCCTTAATAGCTCTCATTAATTGATCACCTTCTGGGGCATTTATAGAAATTTCTGTTTCTTTATTTAAAGTATTTTTTAAAGAGGTATTTTCTTCTAATAGTTGCGAGACTCTACCAATTACTCTGTCTAAAGAGCTATTTAATTGACTGGATACTTGATTAAACTTATATAGTAATTCTCGATGAAGATCCAAATAACTTAATCGGTCCAAGACAGGGTCTTTAGGCAAGTTCAGAAGTTTTAATAGAGTTTTATACTCCTCTATTAGTTTATTAAATAAATCTTTTGCTCCTCCTCCTGTAACCGCCTCTATCCTTCTTACTCCCGCAGAAATACCTGACTCACTAATTATTTTCATAAAGCCTATATCGCCTGACTTCTTGACATGTGTACCTCCACAAAGCTCTATTGAAAATCCTTCACCTAAGTCTAAAACTCTTACTTCTTCTCCATATTTATCTCCAAAAAAGGCGATGGCACCTTTTTTTTGAGCTTCATCCATTGTCAATATCTCAACCTTTGAAGGACTATTTTTTATAATCTCATCATTAATTAGATCTTCGACCTTTAAGATATCTTCTTCAGAAATACTTTTTGAATGCGTAAAATCAAACCTTAATTTTTGAGAATCAACCAATGACCCTTTTTGCTCAACATGATCTCCTAAAACTTTTCTTAGAGAAGCATGAAGTAAGTGCGTTGCTGAATGGTTAAGTGCAATCTTTTTTCTTATTTTTTTGTTAATTTGTGCTTGTACTTTAGTGTTCTTTTTGATTTCTCCTTTTTCAACTATGCCAATATGGCCAAAATGATCTCCTACTTTCTGAGTGTCTAGTACTTTAAAGGTGAATTCTTTGCTACTAATAGTTCCAATGTCTCCTACCTGTCCTCCTGACTCGGCATAAAAAGGAGTTTTTTCAAGTATCACAACCCCCTCTTCATCCTCAGTCAATGTTTTGCTCTGAGTTTCTTCTGAAGTATTAATTAATTCTATAATCTTAGTATCTGAATTCATCTTCTCATACCCTACAAATTCAGTTGACCCTTCTAGTGATAAAGATTCAGGTAAAACTGAACTAAAAGAGCTTGAAGATCTTGCCCTTTCTTTTTGCTGAAGCATTAATTCTTCATATTCAACTAAATCTAATTCAAAACCTTTTTCTCTAGCAAAATCTGCAGTCATGTCTACAGGAAACCCATAAGTATCATAAAGCTTGAATATTGTTTCCCCAGGAATAATTTTCCCGTCTAACCCTTCAATCTCATTCTCTAATAAAGATATTCCTTGGCTAAGTGTTTCAGAGAATTGTTGCTCTTCTTGTAATAAGTTTAATTCGATAATCTTAGATTCCTTTTTTAGCAAAGGATAAGCATCCCCCATTTCTTCGATTAGGGTTGGAACCATCGAGGCTAGTAAGTTTCCTTTCATACCCAGTTTATTTGCGTGCCTTAAGGCTCTTCTTATTATTCGTCTTAGAACATAACCTCTTCCTTCATTGTTTGGCACAATACCGTCAGCGATTAAAAATGAGCTTGCTCTTAAATGGTCAGCAATTACTCTTAAAGAAGGATTCTCAAGATCTTCTACTCCAGTCAGTTCAGAAGCCTTAGTAATAAGCTTAATAAAGATATCTATATCGTAATTGTTGTGTTCTTCTTGAAGAACAGCAGCCATTCTTTCTAAACCCATGCCTGTATCTACGCAAGGATTGGGTAAAGGACTCAAAGTACCATCTTTAGATCTATCAAATTGAGTAAAGACTAAATTCCAGATTTCTATAAATCTGTCCCCTGGGTCACTGTCCATAGTTGGTGGCTCACCTTCTATATGCTCTCCATGGTCGTAATAGATTTCACTACATGGTCCGCAAGGTCCTGTATCGCCCATGGTCCAAAAGTTCTCATCATCATCTAATCTTGAAATTCTTTTTGGATCAACTCCTATTTTTTCTATCCATATCTGCTCAGATTCATCATCATCTTTATGAACTGTTATCCATAATTTTTCGGGAGGTATTTCAAACCTTTTTGTTAAAAGCTCCCAAGCAAAGACTATCGTTTCTTCTTTAAAATAATCCCCGAAACTAAAATTACCTAGCATTTCAAAAAATGTATGGTGCCTTGCGGTATAACCAACGTTATCTAAATCATTGTGCTTACCACCTACTCTTAAACATCTTTGTGAGCTTGTTGCTCTGGTATAACCCCTTTTTTCTACCCCGAGAAGTAAATCCTTAAAAGGAACCATACCTGCATTTGTAAATAATAAAGATGGGTCATTAAGCGGAACTAAAGAAGTGCTTTCTACTAACTCATGACCTTTCTCCTGAAAGAATTCAAGGAAAATATTTCTTATTTCGTTAGTAGTAAGATTTTTTTTCATTTACTTACGAAAATATCTCATCAAAAAAGCTGTTCATAGACTGCCATGACCTGTTGTTTGAATCTTCATTAAATTGCGTTCCTAACGAAGGATCATTTGCTTCGGGATTTGTAAATGCATGGTAAGTATTTCCGTAACTATGTAATTGCCAGTCTGCGTTAGCTTCTGTCATTTCTTTTTGGAATTCATCTACCATATTTAGAGGAACCATTGGGTCTCTTTCTCCATGTAAAACCAAAATCTTAGACCTTACTCCTGCTTCAGCTATTTCTGATCCCATCAAAAGACCATGAAAGCTAACTACCCCATTAAGCTCAGTTCCAGATCTTGCTAGATCCAAGACTACCAAACCTCCAAAACAATAACCTATAGCAGCTACATTATTTACATCAACTCCCTCAAGAGATTTGCCATGACTCAGAGCTGCATTAATTACTCCTTTTAATAGATTCCTGTTTTCAACAAGAGGTGTCATTAAAGATTGATTTTCTTCAGTACTAGAACCAATTTTTCCATCTCCATACATGTCGACTGCCATAGCAATATACCCAAGTTCAGCAAGTTCTTTAGCTCTCTCTTCAACGAAAGAATCTCTTCCGGCCCATGTGTGAGCTATAAGTACTAAAGGTGCTAATTCCTTGTCTGGATAGGCTACAAAGCCTATATAATTTTTGTCTTCATAGTGATAAGTGATTTCTTCTGTTTTCATAATTCTCTCCTATACTTTTTTTAATTCATTTTTGAAACGCTTAGAATTTTCTACATAATGATGAGCTGACATTATCAATCCACTCTTTTGGTCATCATTTAGTTCTCCTCTAACCTTTCCAGGAGAACCCATGACAAGTGAACCATCTGGAATCTCAGTCCCTTCAGTTACTAGAGTGTTGGCTCCTATTAGACAACCCTTGCCAATTTTTGCTCCATTTAAAACTACAGCATTTATACCAATTAAGCTTCCATCTCCTATGCTGCAACCATGAAGCATTACTTGATGTCCCACGGTAACGTTTCTACCTATCTCTACAGGAAAACCCAGATCTGTATGAATAACTGTTCCATCCTGAATATTGCTCCCCTCTCCTATAGTAATTAGTTCAGTATCTCCCCTTAATACTGCCCCGAACCAGACACTTGCATCTTTACATAACTTAACCTTACCTAATACTATTGCTGATTCAGCAATGTAAAATTCATCTCCTTCCGTCTGGACTGAATGTTCTCCTAGATCAAACTTCATCTCCCTTCTCCTTCAATAGTAGACGGTTTAGACATATCTATCTGAGCATTTAATGCTCTATTTAGAAAATTAACCGTAATCATAGCCGTTAAACCCCAAATTATATAAGAGCTATACTTATAAGCAGGCATAAAAAATATTTCACCATTTCTGTTTACTTCATCATTCCTGTATCTTTCATCCTTCATAAGGAAAGATAAAGGTACTCTAAAACAAGCCTCTATCTCATCTGAATTAGTATTTAATACTACTTCCTTTGGAATAATACCTACAAAAGGAAAAACGCTTATATTAAACCTACTTACCATAGTATCTAAAGAGCCAATGATTTCTACGCAGTCTTGAGGTAAGCCAATTTCTTCTTCAGACTCTCTTAAAGATGTATCTACTAACGACCGATCTGAATCTTCTTTCATGCCTCCAGGAAATGATACCTCACCTTTGTGAGAAGAAACTTTATTAGATCTTAAGGTATATATAATTTTAGGCTCTTCTTCTTCTGTAATTGCAATAAGTACAGCTGCCTCAGGAAGATCAGCCTCTGGTACAGACTCCTTTAAAGATAACTGATCTAGCCATGTCGATTCTCTATTTGTTAGATTCTTCTTTATTATTTCAAGCATCGATATTTATTCCTTAAGTACATAGTTTATACTTCAAATTATCAAATCAAAAATTATCCTAAAGTAATGAAATATTGTAACAATTGTGGGAATGAGGTTGAGCTTAGAATTCCTGATGATGATAATCTTCCTCGTTACTGTTGCAATAAATGCAGTGCTATTCATTACCAAAATCCTAAAGTAGTAGTAGGAACAGTACCTGTAAGAGAAAGTAAGATTTTATTGTGCAAAAGAGCTATTGATCCAAGATATGGGCTATGGACACTCCCTGCAGGATTCCTGGAAAATGGTGAAACCATAGAACAAGGAGCCTTTAGAGAAACAAAGGAAGAAACTAAGACCGAAGTAAAGATGGGTAAGCTATACGCAATTTTTAACATACCTCAAATCAGTCAAATTTATATGCTTTTTTTAGCAGAAGTTCTTAATGAAGATTTTGGTAAGACCTCTGAAAGCCTAGAAGTCAGTTTATTTGAAGAAGAGAACATTCCCTGGGAAGAACTTGCTTTCCCATTTGTGCCTTTAGTTATAAAGCACTATCTGAATGATAAAAAAAGTAATAGATTTGATTTAAGAATAGAGACCATAGAGCGGCCTGCTAAAAACCCTAATCAATAAACTCTCTGGCATTTAAAAAGAATTTAATCCAAGGACTATATTCCCCCCACTCCTCAGGTTTCCAAGAATGTTGAGCTGATAAAAAAGATCTTTCTGGATGGGGCATCATTAAAGTTATAGTTCCTAATGCATTAGTTACACCTGCAACTCCTGATAAAGAGCCATTTGGATTATAGGGGTATGCCTCGGTGCTCTTCCCTTCATCATCTGCATAAGTTATAGGCACTAAACCCTTTCCTAATAAATTATTTATTTCACTCTTATTTAAGCTGACTTGACCTTCTCCATGAGCAACAGCGATTGGCAGAACTGAATTATCCATATCTTTAAAAAAGATCGAAGGCGACTTTCCAATTAATAATTGAATTAATCTTGCTTCGAATTTCTCAGATTTGTTTCTTACAAACTTAGGCCATAATCCTGTCCCTGGAATGAGATCTGACAAAAGTGCTAACATCTGACAACCATTACAAACACCTAAAGTAAACACATCATCTCTGATAAAAAATTCTTGAAAATCTTGACTTAAGTTGTCGTTGTGAAGAATGCTTGTAGCCCAACCTTCTCCCGCTCCGAGAACATCACCATATGAAAATCCCCCACAAGCTACTATACCTCTAAATTCTTCAAGTTTTCTTCTGCGAGTAATTAGATCCGTCATATGGACATCAACACAAGAAAAACCAACTCTGTCAAAGGCAGCTGCCATTTCCACTTGACCATTAACCCCTTGCTCTCTAAGTATTGCTATTTGAGGTTTCTTTGTAGAAAGAACTAATTTTTTTGGTATTGTAAAAGAAATCTTTGGATCCAAACCCTTTCTTTTTTCATCAGTGTCGAATAGATATTCTTGATCTGCAGTCTCAGGATTATCCCTTAAAGACTGCATCTTGTGACTAACAAAGTTCCATTCTTTGAGAAGATCATCTAGACCCCAATCAAAAGTTAAGCTTTGCCTTTCATAAATTTTGATCTTCTTTGAATTATTTGGAGAAGCGATTCTGTAAATATGATCTTTTAAACCTACAGCAGATACTAAATTGATAACTTCTTCAATGTTAGATGTCGGCACTTGGATTACTATTCCCAATTCTTCGTTAAAGAGAGTTTCAAGTACTTGACTACTAGATTTACAAATTTGATCTAGATTTATATCGAGACCACTCCTTCCAGCGAAAGCCATTTCCAAGAGTGTACAAATTAAACCACCATCAGATCGGTCATGGTAAGCAATTATCTTTTTTTCTTGAATAAGTTGATGAATAACTTTTACCAGTCCTGGCATTTCATTTACACATTCAACATCCGGAACTGGACCTAAGAATTTAGAAGATACTTGAAAGGCTATGCTGGCGCCCATTCTTTTCTTTCCTTTAGCTAAGTCAATAAAAATAAGTTCTGAAGATTTGCAAGAAGTTGTATTAATCTGTGGGGTCAAAGCTACACTTATATCTTTAAGCGGAGCGAAGGCTGAAATTATCAAAGATAAAGGTGAAATAACTGTATGTTCTTTCTTTTCTTCGTCTTGCCAGGTAGTAGCCATAGATAAAGAATCCTTACCCACAGGTATGCATATTCCCCACTTTGGACAGAGGTCCATTCCTACTGCCTCTACTGCTTCAAAGAGGTCTTGATTACCTTTCAGTTTATCAGGAGCGCCCATCCAATTTGCTGAAAGCTTTATGTCAGAAAGATTTTCTATACCTGAAGAAATGATGTTTGTAACTGCTTCACCCACTGCCATTCTTGACGACGCTTGAGAGTCAATTATTGCGCTGGGAGTCTTTTCCCCAATTGCCATTGCTTCTCCAGTTAACGAAAAAAAGCTAGAAAGGGTTACTGAATTATCTGCTACTGGAACTTGCCAAGGACCTACCATTTGATCCCTTGATATCAGACCAGTTATTGATCTATCTCCGATTGTAATTAAGAAACTCTTCCCTGCCACAGTAGGATGTCTTAAAACTTTTTTCAATAAGTAATTTATATCTTGTCTCAGAGGTTCATGTTCAATAAATTTTTCCTTTTCTTTATTAAACTTTCTGATAATTTTTGGTGTGTTTCCAAAGAGGTGATCTAAAGAAACATTAATAGGATGGTTATCAAATAATGAATCGTATACTTTAAGATTTGAACCTTCCGTTATTTCACCTACTACGGCAACAGG